>Ga0247832_1000732_pt1 | contig 64475 bp, 56 predicted proteins | sample LaCruzMarch2015__10_FD_192407 | JGI IMG/M metagenome (GOLD analysis project Ga0247832, IMG submission 192407) | Freshwater microbial communities from meromictic Lake La Cruz, Castile-La Mancha, Spain - LaCruzMarch2015_4m | ecosystem: Environmental > Aquatic > Freshwater > Lake | place: Spain... | reverse complement strand
TTTGACTTGCCAACTTCACCCAGAGGTTACCAGGATCTAATTTTTGAGTGAATGGAGTTTCAAAACCATTGATTGTAAGCTGGCCTAAACTCTGGTAGGCTTGCTTAGATGCACGCTTTTTGGATGCTACTGGCATTATTCCTTGCACTTGTTGCCACAAGGTTACAAGCTTAGTAACTTATTTTCAAATTGTTATGGGTTATTCAGTAGACCCGAAGTAGTTTAGGCTCGGAATAGATTTCCTAATGCATATTCTGGGTTAAACCAAAAATTGCCCCATTTCATCTTCCAGTCCTTTGCGCAAAGTCATCAATTTGCGGGCGTGAAGCTCCAATTGCTTTTCTTCCTCTGTTTCGGGCTCCCATTTGGGCACCTGACTTGATTCTCCATCTTCGTCCATGGCCACAAAAATAATGATGCAATGGGTATTGTGCCGATATTCTGCCTTGTTGATTTTCTTGCTAAACACATCTACCGAAATGTGCATAGACGTAGTTCCTGTAAGAATGAGCCTGGCCCTCACTTCCACCAGATTGCCAATCTGAATGGGATGTATAAACCTTATGCCACCCACATACACTGTGACGGCATACTCCCCGCACCAATTGGCCGCACAGGCATAACCAGCCTGATCTATCCATTTCATCACAGCGCCACCATGCACTTTGCCGCCAAAATTCACATCACCAGGTTCGGCCAGAAAACGCAGGGTGATTTGGTTGTTTTTTTGTTTCATTGCCTGTCTTTATCGTTCTGAATGTATCTAAAAAAGTTGAATTGTTTTACATATTTCCGATTCAATGTTGATTAAGCAAGGCATTTTGCTCCCTCTTCTCGACAATTGAGCATGTGCGTGCGAAAATTGCCAGCGATGCTTTGGGTGGGGGGTGAGGTAAAACAAGAAACGCTAAACTCAACGACATTGTATTTCCGATTCTCATCTACTCAACTTCCCACTGATATCTCCACGCATAACAGTTTCAATTTCCTGTACTGTCGCCAGGTTGGCATCGCCTTCAATGGTGTGTTTCAGGGCAGAAGCAGCTACTGCAAAGTCGAGGGCTGTTTGGGTGTCTTTGTACACAATTTCACCATAAATGTAGCCTGCACAAAAAGCATCGCCGCCTCCAATGCGATCCACAATGGGCATCAATTTGTACTTTCTGGAGTTGTAAAGATTTTCCCGATCGATGGCAGTGCCCGAAATGCTGTTGTCAGAAGCTGATGTGCTGTCTCGCTTGGAGTTTATTATTTTTTGAAGCGTGGGATATTTTTCCAATGCCAGTTTGGCTATAAATGGAAACTTATCATCTTCAAAAGTGGGGGCTTCTAAGGCAAAAAGTTCTTTCATGTCACTTTTGCTGGCAAAAATGATATCGGCGTAGTCCACAATTTTCGACATTACTTTCTGGGGTGTTCGGTCGAACTGCCATAGGTTTTTTCGGTAATTGACATCGATAGATATGGTTAAGCCTTTTGCTTTTGCTACTTCCAAAGCTTCGAAACAAACATCGACTGCACCAGCAGAAATAGCAGGTGTGATGCCGGTGAAATGAAACCAAGTGGCATCGTCAAAAATGTTGTCCCAATCGAACATGCCAGGCTCTATTTGCGCAAAACTGGAGTCCGCCCGGTCATAGATTACTTTGCTTGGGCGTACAATGGCACCTGTTTCCAGGTAATACAGACCAATTCTGTTTCCACCATAAAGAATGTGGCTGGTGTCAACATCGTATTTTTTCAACAACTGGGTGGCAGCATAGCCTATTTCATGGTCAGGAAATCGGGTAACGTGTGCTGCAGGAATACCCATCACAGCCAGTGAAATAGCCACATTGGCATCTCCACCGCCGTAGGTAGCATTAAATTGTTGGGTCTGTACAAAACGAGAAAATCCGGGTGCTGACAGCCGAAGCATAATTTCGCCGAAGGTTACAACTTTGGGTGTTTGATTCATGGTTGTTTTAGCTTAAAATTTGAAATAGTTGGCGGCATTGTGGTAGCAAATGTTTTGCACCATTTGACCTAGCCATGCGGTGTCGTTTGGCAATTCACCGTTTTGGATGTCGTTGCCGATGAGGTTGCACAAAATGCGACGGAAATATTCATGCCTGGAGTAGGAGAGGAAGCTGCGGCTGTCGGTAAGCATGCCCACAAAACGGCTTAGTAATCCCATGTTGCTGAGTGCATTAATCTGTTTTTCCATACCTTCTTTTTGGTCGAGAAACCACCAGGCAGAGCCATATTGCATTTTTCCGGCCAGTGAACCGTCGTTGTAGTTTCCAATCATGGTAGCAAACACTTCGTTGTCGGCAGGATTCAGGTTGTAGATAATGGTTTTGGCCAGTTGATTGCTTTTGTCAAGCTCGTTGAAAAACTTTGCCATGGTGCTGGCTTGCCTGTAATCACCGATGGAGTCAAAGCCGGAATCTGCACCGAGTTTTTGGACCATGCGGTCGTTGTTGTTTCTCACAGCTCCGAGGTGAAATTGTTGTGTCCAGCCTTTTTCTGCATCCAATCGGGCAAAAAACAACAACATGTACGTTTGAAACTGCGCATGTTCTTCCTCCGAAACTTCAGATCCAGATCTGAGATTTGAAAAAATGAGTGCTACTTGTTTGTCGGTAGCAGGAGCAAAGGCAATACTTTCCAAACCATGGTCGCTCAAGCGGCAACCAGTATCGTGAAAAAACTGATGTCTGTTTTCTAAGGCTTCAAGGTAATGAGCCAGGTTTGAAATTGACCTGTTGGATGCCTTTTCGAGTTTGTCCACATATGCATTGAAACTGGTAGCGTCATTCACCAGCATGGCTTTGTCGGGTCTGAAAGTTGGCAAAACTTTGACTTCATACCCAGATTTTACAATCGCTTGATGATGCTCGAGGCTATCAATCGGGTCGTCGGTTGTGCAAACCACTTTTACATCAAACTTCAGCAGGAGATTTTTTACACTGAATTCAGCCGTACTCACTTTGGCAGTTGCTTGCTCATAAATTTCCTTTCCGCTGTCTTGGTTTAGGAGTTTATCGATGCCAAATGGATTTTTCAATTCCATGTGCGTCCAGTGATACAATGGATTTCGCATGGTATAGGGCACGGTTTCAGCCCATTTTTGAAACTTTTCAACATCGCTGGCATAACCGGTAATGAATTGCTCAGCAACTCCATTGGTTCGCAAAGCTCGCCATTTGTAATGGTCACCTTTTAAGCTGATTTGGGTTATGTTTTCAAACACCTTGTCAGCTGCAATTTCGTCTGGCGGCAAATGACAGTGGTAATCGATGATGGGCATTTGCGCTGCAAAATCATGATAAAGCTGCTTTGCAACGTCTGTCTGGAGTAAAAAATCTTCGTTAAGAAATGGTTTTATAGCCATGTTTTAGTGTGTGTTGCTATCCGTTTGCAATGTTAGGGAATAAGTTTTTTACCTGCGCTTTGCATATTGTTAATTTGAGGTATACTGATGCCACATGCCAACAAAAAAAGGCCACCATAATGGCAGCCCGTTTTTTGCTTCACTTTCTATCTAAATTCAATTATTTCTTCATTGCCGTTTAAAACCGATTTGTGCTTGGTAGCAGCTGGCTTTTTCGTTTAAGTAGGTAAAGTTAATGTAATGAACACCAGTGGTTTGGCATTTATACAATAGTTTTTTAATAGCCTCGCCTTTGTTGTCTGCTGAATTGAAAAGCAACTGCCTGTTGCCGTCATAAAGTGCCACTGCCACATCTTTTCCCGACTTGTCGGTTTGTCCACAGAGGGCTAGTAGGTACTGGGTGTCTTTGCTGAAAATATAGCTGTATTCAATCTTGCCATTTTCGGCTTTTACGGGATCTACATTGAACGATTTAATGTAAGTATACCCATTTGTGATGGCTCCCTTACAGTTTTCGTCCAACTTTTTTTCATCACATTGCGCCATAGCCAGGTTAGCAGATGCCAGGGTTACAATCAACCACTTGCTCACGTTTTTCAAAATCATCATGTTTTTCATGTTTTGCTGCGGATTAGAATTGAACGATTTCATTTCGGGCTTCGATTATTTCTTTTGAAATGGCTTTCGCCTGCGCTTCTGAAATTTCCAGTTCTCCAGATGGACCACCTTCAACTACATGCACCTCATTCACTTTTGACACACTGGCCAAATCCTGGCTTGGAAGCTGAATTTCCACACTTTCGTACACCTTTTCAAGAGCTGCTAATCTACGACCAACGACATCAAATTCAGGCGAATCGACATAAAAGTCGACTAACTTTTTGAGGGTAGTCAACACTATTTTTTGATCAGCTATCTTTTGCAACAATTCTGGCTTTTTTGTTTTTTCGTAATAGGTTGCTATCAAATAATTAGCCTCGAACCAGCCCCCAGCTACCATCAGTACACTGAGGTGCGACCTTTTATCATCGTGCAATTTTCTATTGATGCTTTGCAAATTCTTGTTTGTGAGCAAGAAAAGAGCATCGAGTTCTGCATTTTTTTGTGTGAGCGTGCTGATGGAGGCCTGATCGAAATATTGCCCAATGGATAGTTCCTCTGAAAGTATTTTGATGGCTTCCAGGTAAACGTAAGCATCTTGATTGATGCCAAACGTATTGATGTAGCCCAAATCGGCACCGTAAACTCCTAAGTTCAATGCCATTTTGCCGGTAGTGGCATATTTGCCAGCAGACCCAGCAGGGTTCATGATTGATTTGTCGTAGCCTGTGCCCAGTCGCTTAATTAAAAAAGTTGTTTCAACAGGCGATGGAATGGATTCAAGAAACTCATTCACCATAGATTCAGGCAAAGCTTTGGGGCCTTGAATGTCGGTTTTCGACAATTCTATGTCTGTTTTACTTCCATCTTCTGGATTGTCAGTGCAGCTGTAAAGCCAACCAAGTGTGAGCGCAATAGCTATTAGTTTGATCTTCATGTAGGTAAATCCTAGACCGGCGCAATATGCAGCGGACTTTTAGGAAAAAAATTTAATATTTCACCGGCTCATTGGTTGTGTAAGAATTTCAGGAAATTACCATAATACCACACCTTGATGAACGTAAAAATAAGCGACCAGGAAAAACAACCAATTGAATGATATTATTCTAAATCCTTCAAAACCCGCCCAGATCCACTTCCATACACCAACAATTCTTCGAGATTTCGTTTGTAAAACACATTTCCGGAGCCTTCCACAATGGCAACCATCCTTCGCCTTGGATTCACAAAAATATTCCGATTGCCATAAGTTCGCAAATCATGTGCTTCGGTTTCGAATTGGCTGGCATCTTGCTTGGCAAATTTTTGAATAGTGGAATAGGCGTATTTTGCTTTGCCGATCAAATACAAATTTCCCTGGCCGTTTACATCAGTATGCAAGGTGTCTAAACTTAGTTTAATCGTTGCATCAGCTTGTCCATAATGTGATATGATGAAGTTTTTGAGATGCAAAGTATCTTGCGAATTCACCTCTCCAAAGCCATTGACATACAGAAAATTAAGCCATAATCCAGGCACGCTTACTTCAAGCTTTGGCTTAAAACTTCTTAACCAGTTCACCGTGTTTTGATTGCTAATGGTGGCGACTCCATTTTCAATTCGTAAACTGATTTTTGGTAGCAGATTTTTTCCACCCCTCAGCTCGAATATGGGCAATGAATCATTTCTGAGCACAAGGTCAATGTTGTCTTCGATAAACAGCTTTGAAAAAGGACTTGAAATAGGTCTGTTTTCCTGTGAAGTTTTGCCGGTCGATTTGAAAAAATCGGGAGCATTTGGGTCGTTACAACCCCAAAGACAAAGACACAGCGACAAGAAAATAGATCTATTCATCATCTGAAACTATAAGCTGCGTGCCACTCAAAGCAATCGGCCCGACCTCGATAAGCTTTTAGTAGCAAACCACATTGAATGTTATTAAGCACCTGAATACGAATGCCATAGCGTTGAAAAAGTGGCTCGTCAACCACGCTAAAAACGTTTTGAATAGTATATCCAAGTTGAGTCACCAGCGACACTTTGTTCACATGCCACTCATGCCCGCCTACCACAGCGAATTGCATGTTGCTGCGATTTACATATTCAGGCACATTGGCCTTGTAGTAGCTAAGTGATTCATTAACAACCATATCTGATCCCATCCACTAGGTTGATTTCTGACCTTGCCTGTAGCCAACCCAGGCATGCAAAAAGTACAATGGATACAGTTTGTCTGGCAAAAAAGCCACCCTTTTTAAGCCAACTCCAGTTCCTATTTGCCACTGCCAGCCTTTTACTTCGGGCAATAATACCTCTGTTGGTTTTGTATTTACCCGTTTCGGTTGCCAAAACACAGCTGCAATAGCGGTAGGCAGATTTAAGCCAAAGTTAGGCTGACGGATGGAACCATTGGAAAAGTGTTGCAAACTCACACCCAATCTGGCTTTCCAATTTTGTGAAATCTGGTAATTGGCTGCTAGTGTTCCTTGCGCAGCCATGTTGACGGTAGAGCTGACGGCAGTGTTGGCCGTATTTGTTTCAATTTCAAATTTCTTGCTACACCAACCAAATCCAGCCGCAATGCGGTAGCTAAAACTTAACTTTCGACCTGTAAATTGATTTTCAAAGAAGCCTGTTACGGGAATTACATACCCCAAAGTCGGACTTTGATAATCAATAAATCCTATTGAAAAACCTGTTGCTGCGTGTGGATAAATACTTTTAACTTTTTGAGGCTGCAACCATGCAGGCATCACATCAACCTGGGTTTTCACCAAGTGCGCCGAAGATAAATGGCGCAAACCGCTTTTATGTGCCATCACAAATCCAAATTCCTGCTGAAGTCCAAAGCCTGTTTGTGCTAAAGTTTTACTTTTTACAAAAAGGCATAACAGGCTAATTATCAGAAAAAAACGCATATTACTTTGTAAGAGGGCGTTTCTTTATGATTCCACCTTTGGTGTCTTTTATGCTGTTCATCACCATAAATGCATGGGGATCTATTTTGTCTACTTCATTGTGCAATTTGGCTATTTCCAAACGGGTTATTACCGTAAAAACAATGTCCATTTCGGCCAATGCAACTCCTGGCGAGGCATAGCCCCGTTTACCTTGATAAATGGTAACTCCACGTCCCATGACATGCAAAATCATCTGTCTGATTTCGTCAGAATGATTTGATACAATAGTTACCCCTGTGTATTCTTCGACGCCTTCTATGAAAAAATCTACCGTTTTCGATGCTGATAAATAGGTGAGAATGGAATACATGGCCACTTCTACCGACAACAACCAGGCGGCTACTGAGAAAATTAGAATGTTGAAAATGAGGATGATATCGCCAATGGTGAGCCCAAGTCTGCGACTCAAGTGAATGGCCAAAACTTCCGTGCCATCGAGCACAGCACCTCCCCGAACAGACAAGCCAATTCCCGCACCCAGAAAAAAACCACCAAAAGCAGCAGCTAAAATGTTGTCTTGCGTGATAACAGGATAATTGACAAAACTGACTGCCAGACCTAGACCAATAATGGCCAATATACTCTTTACAAAAAATGCCCTGCCAATTTGAGAAAGGCCAAGCAACACAAAAGGCATGTTGATGAAAATAAGAAAAACAGCGATGGGATATTGTGTAACATGGTTAGACAAAAGTGAAATCCCGGTTACTCCGCCATCTATAAATCCGTTTGGTAGCAAGAAACCTTTAAGTCCAAATGCCGCTGAAAAAACACCTGTCACAATAAGCCCAACATCTTTGAACTGGTGCATGATGGAAACCCGTCGGCGGTACATGGCCTTGGCATACCGATACCTGCTGAGATTGCCCAGCATGTTTTCTGCCCTTCGCTTAGCACCGATAAATTGTGTTACTTTTTCCCAAATTCCCGCCATATCCGGCAAAATTGCACCGATTACGCTAATAATCCCGCTTTGAGCAATTTTTCATAAGTAGTTGACCAACCCTTCCAGGCATCTTGACCTGCTTGCATCTCATTGTGAACCAACAAAGTAAGTATTCCACCCAACTCACTTATTTCTTTGGCTATATTTCGGGTGTACTCAATTGCTTCGTTTGGGGTCATGGGCAAGTACCGGATAAACGTGGTGTCCATCACTTGAAAAGGATGGATGGTAAGTGGCCTGACTTCATTTTTTTCCAAATTAAAATAAGGAAAAGGGTGGGAGGTTCCAGCTCTAAATCCTGGTTTTGAAGCATATCCCATAGTATAATCGTCTGAAAAGCCAGCTTCAATCAGCATTTCATAGCTTTGAGGAAGTCTCATTTTCAAATAGTGAAACCTGCTTTTGGTGACCTCGGTGCCTAAAATTTCTTCTAATCTTTGTTTTTCCAGCAACAGCATTGACAGAGAATCAGCGGCCTGGTAAGAAGAATGCAAGCCTATTTCGGCAAAAGTGCTCATATATCGAATGGCTTCCTGGGCATCCGTGCACTGTAAATTGACCTGCTTGTCGTAAGGGCCAGCATCTCCGGCATGGATAAAAATAATGGGATTGATCTGATGGGATTGACAAAATGCTTTAAGCCAGGCATACATGTCGAATGGGTCATTGGCTAAGCCCAAAACGGTTAATTTCCGCTTGATGAAGCCAGAAAAATCTCCCCGGAGTAGCTGCCGGGTACCACCTTTTATATTGCGCTCCAAGCCTTTGCATCGGTAGGAAAAAACCTGGTCAATATCAATCGTAAGCTGGTACTTGTAACTCGGTTTAGGCGACATTTCAAAGCCTGCCAAACCGTTGATTTGCTTCCTGATTTGCTCAATCCAACGGTCTACATAAGCCTCATAACCAGCATATTCAGCAGCCTCTATGTCGAATCGCCCATGTTGATCGGGTTTAAAATTTCCAAATTCTTCCTCCCTGCTTAATGCTTTGAAAATGGCAGCAAATACATCGGTTTTCCAAATATTATTGTCTGGTTTTTCTGCTACAAAAGATGCAGGATTTACTGTTTTATTGGATTCTGAAAAATATCCTGAATTGTATACGGAAATTGTGTTTTCGTGTGAAGCTAAATCTCTCAAATACCGGATCAGAATTTGATTTTCAGCAGGTTCATCAACATGTACAGCTTGATATTCCAGGTTCAACCGTTGAGCAAAGACATAGTCTATCAAAAACAAAAAGCCTGGGTGCGCTTTTGTCTCCGGATCGCAAATCAAAAAAATTTTTTTGCCGCTCAGATTGTCCACGTTTTTTATTAAGTCAATTGCCTTTTATTAACAGTCCTGCTAGCTTTAGGCCTGGCAAGTTGCAAAACTGAATTTAAAGTTCTTACACCTTATCCAGGATATCAAAACAACATCAGCCATGCTTTGGGTGTGTTGGGCCATATTCACAGAAAAAAGTTTTCGGTGCCCATGTCTAAAAAAAGTAGAAAACGCATTTTTAAAGACTTAAGCGCATAAAGAATTTGGCTTTGATCTGTTTGATTTCATTGAGTTCTATGCCGTTCATCCTTGATTTTAGAAATTGGGTGAAACTGTGCACTGAAAAAACGTAGTTTTGCGCACTCGTTTGCTCAACCTATGAAGTTCACCGTTTATTCATTATTGCTTTTTGTGGCCATTGTGCTGGCAAGTTGCAGTACTGATTTTGAAGTAAATGCGCCATATCAGGAAGTAAAAGTCATTTACTGCGTGCTCGATGGTTCTGACTCCATTCAATATGTTCGTTTAGGCAAAGGCTTCCAAAATAGAGACCGAGATGCCCGGGATATTGCCAGAAACGAACCGGATTCTTCGAATTTCAGACCGGAAGACATTTCTGCAAAACTGTTTGAAATACGACGACCTGGAGACACAGCATTGGTTGGCGATTTTCAGCCGACTACCATCACCAACAAAGACACAGGAATTTTTCATTTCGACCAACAATTGGTTTATCGTCTTCCCTACCGACCAAACCCGGCTGCTTTGGGTTTCAAACTTGAAGTAAACAGCCGAAGGACAGGCATTACATCAAAAGGAGTTACGCAAATGGTGGAACAGCTGATTTTTTTCAGACCTGCTGAAACAGCTGACTCTTTTGTTTTTGGATTGCCCACCCAGCTTGTTGAACAGAAATCAAGCCTTGGTACAGTAGGTGATATCAACAATCCAAGAACCATCATTTCGCTGAAAGTGAATGTGTATGCAACAGTCACTGAAAACCTCATACAACCGGAAAATGGACAAATGACCAGAACGGTGCAGGTGAAATGGGGAAACATCGCCAACAATTTTAATGAACAAGGTATTCAGCAATTCCAATATGAAATGCGACTGATCGATTTCATTAATGCTTTTCGAGCGCAACTGCGGGTTGACGATGCCAATGTAGCCAGCCGTATTTTAAACCCTGTAATTTCTTTTGAAGGGGTTACCTCAACGGTTCAGTTACCAACTTACCTCGATGTGGTCAATAATTTTTCAGCCATTACACAGTCTACACCTGTTTATTCCAACATTTCGAACTCCCTCGGTGTATTTGGGTGTATCAATAAAAAAACAACGAGCAAGCGCCTTCAACGCATCAATAGGATTGACATTCGTGATTTTGCACCAGAACTTAAATTCGTAGTCCGCTAAAAATGATCAGCACAAAAACCAAAAAATATCAACAAAACGTTAACCAGTTCGTTCAATTAGGCCTTTTGCTTGTTTTCAAAAAGTGGTGGTATGCCTTTTTGGTGCCAGTGGCCATGATTGTGACCGGCATTGTATTCGGCGGTGCCACTCTATGGTGGATGCTCGGATTATCGGTTTTGGTTACCTTACTGTATGCTTTATTTTGGGGAGCCCAGTTCTATGGACTTTCTCAATTGCCTCAGGGGAAACCTTGGTTTGAAAAATACTTTTATGAGTTTCACAACAAAAGCCTGTTGGTGAAAAAGAACGAAAGGGAAGGGATGGACCTGAGTTGGGATAAGTTTCAAAAAGTAACCAAAAACAAAACAGGGTTCATCTTCCACATGTCAGCCGTGCAGTTCATTTACTTGCCTTTTTCCATTTTCCCAACCGAAAACGACCTCAAGTTTGTGGAGTTGCTGCTGAAGCGAAAAAACCTCATGTAATCAAGGTTTTATCCTCAGTAAATTAAACTTGAGGTTGAATTCAATTTCCACAGTTGGGCTCATTTTAAATTTGGCAGTTGAGTCTGCTGGTGTGCCATACTTGATGCCATAATCCGGGTAATTAATCGCAAATTTCCCAGTTAAAGCTCTTGAATTGACGCCAACCGTGTCCGATTTTAAAGAAAAGCTAACCTGTCTGGTACTGTCGTTCAAGGTGAGGTTTCCGATGAAATCATGTGTATAGCCCCTGGAATTTCCATCTGTGAAAATGTCGCCACGTTCTATTTTTCGCAAAGAAGACTTCATTTCAAAGTCAATCAGTTTATTGATCTCTGAGTTGAGCACTTTTGTTGAAAAGAACAATTTTTCGACTTCTGCTTTTGAGTTGGAAGTATCGCCCACCTCCACATTGATGCCAGCAAGTGGTATTTGCAAATAACCGCCAGAGTAGCCACCCTCCATTTCTACCACGCATCCTCCAAGGGGAATAACTTTTCCGGTGAACGGTACTCCACTCACCGTACTTGCCACCCAAGAGACTTCACTTGCAGTGGAGTCAATCCAAAACACAGTTGCCTCGGGATTTGATGCCGCATATTTGAGTAAAGCAGCTTTTTTGGTCACAATCGGATCTTTGGGTTCTTTCGTGCATTGCAAGAAAAAAACGCCAAGCAGGCTCAACAAACACCATGATGTACAGCGAATCCTGATACTTTTGAACCCAGCTTTGAAAAAATAAGTTCTAAACATTGGCGCAAAGGTAAATCAGCCATTTATAATATGCAGCAATATCCTTCGAAGTATGTGGAAGAAGCCGTCAACGAAATCTCCAAGTTGCCGGGAATTGGACGAAAAACAGCGCTTCGCATGGCACTGTGGCTGTTGAAAGAAGATACCTCCACATCTGAAGATTTGGCCAAAGCCATTGTAGAATTACGCCAAAAAACCACCTACTGCCAAACCTGCCACAACATAGCCGACGACATGATTTGCAGCATTTGTAGCGGCCAAAGAAGACATGCAGCACAAATATGTGTAGTAGAAACCACCCGGGAAGTCCTTGCTATAGAAAACACCTCTCAGTTTCATGGCTTGTACCATGTTCTGGGCGGCTTAATAGCTCCCATGCAAGGAATTGGGCCAGGTCAGTTACAAACCGAATCGCTGCTGAAGCGTATCGCTGAAAATGAATCAGTGACCGAAATCATATTTGCCCTCAGCCCCACCATGGACGGCGACATGACAGCTCACTACCTCGAGAAAAAAATCAAAGAAGTTCGTTCCATTACCATCAGCCGCATTTCGAGGGGTGTGCCTGTAGGTGCCGACCTGGAATTTGCTGACGAAGTAACTTTGGGCAGGAGTATTTTGAGCCGGGTGGTGTCTGGGTAACCCAACCACAGACTGGGCTCGTATCGCCACCTTATTCGCTATAAACGAAAAAGTCCCGCTCGAAGAGCGGGACTTTTTGCGGTCTCGACGGGACTCGAACCCGCGACCTCCGCCGTGACAGGGCGGCATTCTAACCAACTAAACTACGAGACCATATCTTAGTTTTGAGGCTGCAAAAGTAGATATTTACATATCTGGTGCAAATATTTTCCAAAAATAGTTTTCCACAAGCCGACCTTATAATTGGCTATTCCGATTCAAGTATGGTGCGAAATGTGAGCTGTTTTCCCTCAACGTCCTTGATTTTCAGCAGGTAGATGCCAGGATGCAGGTTATCAGAAATCAGGTATTTGCCTTTTGAAGTTTCGTGAATTTTTATAGATCTGCCTTGTAAGTCGTATAGTTTTACTTGAAAAGCATGAACATCTGAAGACAATTGAAGGCTATGCTGGGTGAGCTTGACTGATGGTTGTGCAGCTAATAGCTCATTTTTAACAGGCGTAGTGTTGCACATGATGCGATTCATGTATTGCCAAATGGTGTCGCTCAAGGTAAATGGAACATTGCCCGAAATGGGCGTATTTCCCATCCGGATAATCACCAGATTTTGGCTGGGAGAAACACTTAGAATCTGACCGTCTCTGCCCAACGCATTGAAATTGTCTGGTACGGCAGCCGGAGAAATCATGCCCGGAAAGCGAAATTGCAGGGATGGCACCATAAAAGTTGAACTTCCATTAAGCCAGGTGAGGTAACCATAAGCTTCATTTAAAGGTTGGGATGTTGTGGTCATTTGCCTGAAGTAAGCGGTATCTGAGAGCACAGTTGTATTGTTCCATTTGCCTTTGTTCAACAAGAGTAGCCCAAAGCGGGCAAAACTGCGAGGTCGACTGAAGAACACATTGTTGAATTCCCGCTTAATAAACAATCCTGTTATTCCTGTCGCATTGCGCACTTTCTGGCTGAAGTAGCTGTTCAGTGTCTGCCCGCTGGCGTTTTGCAATACCGTATCGAGAAGGGTATACGGTGCATTGTGGTAGGCCCAACGTGTACCTGCATCTGCTGCATATTGCAGACAAGATGGTCTGGTACAATCTACATCGCCCGTATTGTCACGAAGACCCGTAGTCATGGTAAGTTGGTTCCAGATGGTGATTTTTTGTTCTTTATCGGGTGGGAGGGAGGTCCAGCCCTGGCCGAGATAGCTTGATGTGGTATCACTGATCCTGAGGTGACCTTCTTGCTGTGCAATGCCGATGAGAAGCCCAGTTAAAGTTTTTCCAGCTGATGCCCAATACCAAACACTATCTGAAGTAAATGTGCCAAAGTAGCGTTCCATCACGATGCGGCCATCTTTCAAAACAATAAACGCTTTAGAATTTCGGCTTTCCAGGTAGCGATAAAGTGTGTCAATTTCACTGGTGCACCAGCCTAAACTCTGCGGTGTTCTGGTTTCCCATGTGTTTCCAACCAAAGGCGGGAAATAGAGATTCTGGGCTTTTATAGTTCCGGCCAGCATGAGAATCCAAATTAAAATCGAGGTTTTCATCATGCTTTAAAATTAACAGATAAATAGAATTTTGGTTAATTTTCCTTGAAAAGCAAACTGATCGCCACGCATTTTGCCCACCAACAACTGCCCAATGGGCGACATAGCTGATACCACAAACACCGTATTTCCAGCGAGATGCAAACTACCGAAAGAAAAGGACAGGTAAAATGTAGCCACATCTGAAACCACCAAGGTGCCTTGTTCTATGGTTTTCTGGGTGGTTTTTGCTTTCAAATGGTCGAGCGATTGCAATTGTTGCATGATGCTATGGCGGCTTGCTTCGTGTTTGCCCAGCTCTTGCTGCATCATAGCCCTGCCCGTTTCATATTTGTCGCCGGCACTGCTTTTAGTTTCGCCCTGCAAAGACAACCGTGTTTCTGAAATGGCATGATTTGCCGTTTCCAATCTCTCCTGAAGAATTTCGCTCAACCTGTTCAACATCTGGCCTTTGATGGCCAAACAGGTATCTTGGTTTAATTCTTCAGGGTCATTCATGTGAAATGAGCACTTGGGCTTGCATGACCTGCTTGCCTATTTTCAGCCGGATGGTGTACAAGCCGGGGTGCAATCCATTGGTTTTCAGCAATACATTTCCTTGCTGATCTGGTTTGGCCTGGGTTGATAGCACTTGTTTTCCTTGCTTATTAAAAATGACAACCTCAACTGTTGACTGTGATGTATGGCCAACCTGAATCGTTACTTGTTCATGCGCCGGATTTGGATAAAGTGCCAGCATTTGTTGCTGACGAATAACTAATCTGCCATCCACCACCCTGAAAACCAAAAAAGTATCACTTGAAAAGGTGTTGTAAGTGCTGTCATCATCTTCCTGCTGAAATGCCTGAAGAATAACCCTGCCTTCCTCTCCATTTATGTTGATGTCGATGGAGTCGTTTTCCAGTGATATGCCAACCGGATTTTCAAGCAGCGACACTTCAACGGGAAGCACCTTGTTTGTAGAAAAAGTGACTGGATATTTTCCATAGCCCAACGGTAGGTTTGGAATGGTGTCAAGTTTTAAGCTGGTGGTTCGCTTTCTCAGTTTGATAATTCTTTGGCGAAGCACTACATACAAGGTGTCTTTGTTGGGCGAAAAGACCATTTGGTTCATTTCACCAATGAGTGCACCAGTTCCAATGCCATTTTGCACATAGTCCATGTTGTTAGCTGCGCCCATGCCCTGTCCACGGCCATTGCCAGCAAGGGTTCGTACCATGCCGCCAGGACTTATTTTTCTGATGCGGTTTCCATTGGTGGGCAAATTGTCGAAGTTACCTCGGTCGGCCACATAGATGTTTCCAGCAGAATCTATTTCAAGGCCATTGATTTGGTTGAAACGGGCAAATTCCCGATAACCATCCCGGTAACCTATTCTCACGGAATCAGGAATGGGGCCGGCAAAAGTGGTTACACGTCGGGCGTCGATGTCCAGTTTTCGGATGCAGCGGTTGTTTAAGTCGCCGATAAAAAGAGTATCTTCATTTAAACTGAAAACAATGGCGCAACCGAGTCGACCGCCACCGTTTGGTCTTGGAAAATTGAACAGTGCAAAATCGCCTACACCGTTCAGGTAACCATTTTCAGGCGGGAAATTTGAGCGGCCTCCCGCTATTTTAGTTCGTTCTCCAGTAGCAGGATTGATGCGACTGATGGCTGCGGCCCTGCCATTGTCTCCGCCAATTTCCATAGCGAAAATATAGCCGGTTTTCTTTTGCACCCTTATGATTTTTGGATATTCAAAACCGCTCCAGATTTGCCTGATGCTGCGGTCTGCAAACCTAAACGACCAGATCGTGTCGGCCATGGTAAAGTACAAAGCAGTATCCTGGTTGGCAATGGCCAAGCCTGTGAGTCCGGTTCTGGCTACAAAAACAGTATCTAAGCGGGAAATAGCAGGCCGAAAGCGGAGCACTCTTGTATTTTCATGAAAAAACAGATTTCCTTGTGAGTCGGTGTCGATGCCATGGGCATTGGCTCCCCTGTTGGTAACCTGAGTGGTGTAAATCTGGGCAGAAACTGAAAATTGAAAAGCAAAAAACACGGTAAAACAGAGGAGCCGCATAGCCATTATTTGATTTTTGCCCCAAATAAAGCATGAATCTTAATTAATATCCATCGGAAGATGCAGCAAAAAATGCACGAATGCCGTTCATGTCGAGTTCGTTCATACATTTGAAATGCCCTTTAGGACATTTGTCGTATCCAATCTTGGTGCATGGCCTGCAACTCAATGCTTTGTTTTCCAGCGTTAAAAATTCCGTTTTGTATGGATACATGCCAAATTCCGGTACGGTGTTTCCCCAAAAAGCTACTGTTCTCTTTTTGAATGCTGCTGCCACATGCATCAAGCCTGTGTCGTTGGTGAGCACGCCCAAACTTTGCGACAGCAGCCAGGCCGAACTGCCAAATGTAAACTCACCGCATCCGTTGAAGACTATTTTTTTATTCGGAATTAAACTTAGCACTTCTACCCCTGCTTTTCTATCCTCTTTTCCTCCCAACAATATCACCGGGGCGTTTAACTGCTGTATGGCTTCAGCTATTTTTGTTGCAGGCAGCCTTTTGGTAACATGTTGCCCGCCAATGGCAAAGGCATAAAAGCCGTTTCGATGGGTTTCGGGTAAATATTCAGGTTCAACTGAGTCGCAGGTGCAAGAGAAATAGTCCAGGCCTTTGTCGTCATTTACCACGCCGAGGGATTCCACCGTTTTCATGTATCGGTCTACAATATGCACATCGGGCATGCTGTTGATTTTCAAGTTACACAGCAACCATTTTTGAATGTTGAGTTTATGAAAACTGAAAGACTTTACACCCAGTCTGGCTTTTATTTGCCTGGTGCGGAGGTTGTTGTGCAGGTCGATCACATAGTCGAATTGCTCATGTTTTAGTTCCTGAATGAGGTAGTTGAGCGACTCGCCCAGCAAATGAATTTTGTGTATATGGGGATTGAATTCCAACAAAAATTTGTTTTCGAGCTTGGTGGCAAAGTGAATTTCTGCATGAGGCAACTGGATGGCCAGGCAGCGCACTACTGGGGATGTAAGCACGATGTCGCCTATCGAGGAAAATCGAAGCACAAGTATTTTCATAAAGCCTCAATTTCTAATTGCTCCTTTTTGGGCAATGATTTGAAAACCAGTTGGTGCGAATGCTGTACGAGTTCTTGAATGAGGTTTGGGGGTAATGTGCCTTTGAGACCCACCGTATTCCAGTGTTTTTTGTTCATGTGGTAGCCTGGTACGATGTCGTTGTATCGATCTCGAAGTTCAACAGCTCGCTCGGGGTCACATTTGAGGTTTACACTTTCGGCCAGTTTTATGTCTACGAGTGCAAATATTTTAGTACCAACCCTGAAGGCCAAGGTATTTTCGTCAAAAGGCAGATATTCAGAGCTGCCGGGCAGGCTCAGGCAAATGTGTCGAAGTTGTTCGAGTGTCATCTGATAAACAGCCGGTAGGCCATCACCAGCAAACATACTAAAAACATGCTCATCGAAATTTTATTTATGATATGCATGCTGCGGATGTTGAAATTGCTGGGGCGATTGGGGTCTTTTTTGCGAAACCAGTAGCCAAGTACTTCTCCCAATGCAAAGTATTCTTTTAACGGCATGCGGCCTTCACGTTTTTCGTTTGCCATGATTATTGTTTTTGAGATAACCTGAATACTGTATTTTGGTTTGGGCAAAAGTAAAAAGTTAGGGGGAATTTGCACGCACAGACGCCAGCACTTTAAAGTGAACTTACACCCTTTAGCGTCGTATCTTGAAATTGCCTTCAAAGACGCCAAGCTCACAAAGGTGGATTTACTTTGCGGCGTAGCTTGCTTGGAAAAAAATTACCTTCAAAGACGCCAAGCTCACAAAGGTGGATTTACTTTGGGTCGTAGCGTGAAATCATTTCCCCAAAAAAGTTTTATCAACATGCTATATCCAAATTATAATCACGGCTTCATTATTCCTCATCAAAAATCGAAATACCATGGACAACAAATTTACCCCAAAAACTTTTGAAGAACGGGAGAAGGAAAGGCTGGAAGAAGCCCAAAAGAGAGAACAACGCATGACCGAATTAAGACTCGAAACCCGCAAATGGTTTGAGTCGGACCCAAACATTGCAGCCTATTTCGACAAATACCAGCCCAGTTCTGTAGAGTATTTTTTCGATGAATATGCCTTCACCAAATCGCTGTACCTCGAATACGGCAACAACTTTGGCAGCTACAAAGAAAACCACGACCTCAGGCACCTGGAAACTACCCCAATCCGGTGACCAACAACCAGCTCAACTTCGCCGATGCCGCCAGCCTCACGCTCTATGACGCCCGAGGCCAGGTGGTGTACTCCAAAGCCAATTTGATTGGCGAGCATACGTTACCTGTTTCATTGAAGCGAGGTATGTATGTGGCCAGGATAGCTGGGGCAGCGGGTTGCTGGAATGAGAAAGTGGTGGTGGAGTAGGGACCTGAGTATGAATATGCACAGGGCTTCACCCTGTGTTAGCTTCTATCGCCCTTTCAGGGCTCTTTGTTGCAGATATTCTGAAATCAAGCAATAGGAATTACAATACTCATAACGTCCAGGACAAACCAAAGTAACCACTTGCTGAAGCTAAACAAGCCCTGAAAGGGCGAAATATGCCAACGCAGGGTGCAGCCCTGCGGAGACCATGAGACCATCCCCCAAAGTGTCCCCAATAACCTTCTTCAATTACCCGACTACTCAAATTTTATAAACATGTCGTTTTCTATAGAATTATAATTACAAACCACTTTATCCCTACCTTTGCCCCATCCAGCCTGCAACTGGACGACCATGAATTCTTCAGAACAAATTCTGCTTTGGCTCAACGAACTGCGCAAGGGTAAAAAGTTTCAACCCGACTCCGTACTCATCAGCAAGGTGAGCAAAGACGGTGCAGTAGCCACTTCGATCAAAATGCTCGATGTAGCGTGTTGCACGCCACCCATCGTGATCTCCAAACCTCACCAGGAAATTGTGAAAGATGATTTGTTGCCGTGGTTGCAGGCTATCAACCATAGCCATTAAGCTACATGAAAATCATTCATCCGTTCAACAAAGAAAGTCGTCAAAGTCTTAGACTGAAGATTCAGCAAGAAAATACACCCCGCACTACGCTGTCGTTTTACAGGTATTTTGCCGTAGCAGATCCTGAAGCTTTCCGGGTCGAGCTCTACCTGGCTTTTGACAACCTGGACATTTTGGGCCGAATTTATGTAGCACATGAAGGCATAAATGCCCAATTAAGTGTACCTGAACATAACCTGGAGCATTTTACAAACCTGCTCAATCAAACACCAGGACTTGAAAACCTACGGCTAAATCTGGCAGTAGAGGAGGACCCCCGCTCGTTTTTTGCTTTGCGCATCAAGGTGCGGAAAAAGATTGTGGCCGATGGACTCGACGACAGTACATTCAATCCCGCTGATGGAGGTCAGCATTTGGATGCTGCTACTTTCAATGAAATTGTGAGCCAACCCAATACAGTTGTGGTCGACATGCGTAACCACTACGAAAGCGAAATCGGGCATTTTGAGGGTGCTGTTTTGCCTGATGTGGATACATTTCGTGATTCATTGCCCATTGTGGAAAATATATTGGAACCCCACCGTGACAAAAACATTGTGATGTACTGCACCGGCGGCATCCGCTGCGAAAAAGCCAGTGCCTGGTTCAAACACAGAGGTTTTAAACATGTGTTTCAGCTTGAAGGTGGCATCATCAACTATGCCCGGGTGGCCAAAGAAAAGGGATTGAAAAATAAATTTCTGGGCAAAAATTTCGTATTCGACGAACGTTTAGGCGAGCGAATAGGCCATGAAATTATCAGCCAATGCCACCAATGCGGTGCCGCTGCCGACACACACACCAACTGCCTCAACGAAGCCTGCCATTTGCTTTTCATCCAATGCGAACGTTGCAAAGAAACTTTTTCAGGCTGCTGTTCCGAAGCTTGTGCAGAAGTTGCTTCTTTGCCCGCCGAAGTGCAGAAAGAACTTCGAAAAGGAAACAATCCCGGCCGCATGGTTTTTGCCAAAGGAAGGGTAGAAGGCAGGGTGCAAACCATTACTTACAAGGACTAACAGCAACATGATATTATCAGGACTAGAAATTAAAAACAGGCTGAACAGCGAGATTTTCATTGAACCCTACCACGAAGCACAGCTGAATCCAAACAGCTACAACCTCAAACTGCACAACGAACTATTGGTCTACACCGAAAAAGTGCTCGACATGCGCAAACCCAATGCCTTTGAGCGCATCACTATACCCGAAGAAGGAATGGTGCTGGAAAAGGAAAAACTGTACCTGGGCAGAACACTGGAATATACCCGAACCGAAAACTTTGTGCCCATGCTGGAAGGCCGCTCCTCCATTGGTCGCTTGGGCTTGTTTGTGCATGTTACTGCTGGGTTTGGCGATGTGGGGTTTTCAGGCTTTTGGACCCTGGAAATGTTTTGTGTGCAACCCATTCGCATTTACGCAGGCATAGAAATCTGTCAGATTTACTACCACAGTTTGCAAGGAGAACACAAGGCTTACAAGAGTTCGAAGTACCAAAACAACCAGGGTATTCAGCCAAGTTTGTTGTATAAAGATTTTGAATGATCAGGATAACCAAGATTGTAAAAATTGAGCCTTTTAGCATCGTTTGTGTTTTCAACAATGGCGCCATGCGCAAACTTGATGTTGAGCCACTTATAGAAAAGCACAGGCATTTGAACGGAGTTGAAAAATTGCTTGATTTTAATACGTTTCAAGAAGTTCTAATGGGTGAAATGGGCAAAATAAAGTGGGAAGGAATTGTTAAATTCAGTGACTCAAAAACCGGAACAAGTGTTTGGGATTAAGATATCTCTCCAGAATTTGCTTTCCAAGAAGGCAAAGCCATGCATTATGGTCTGTTTTAAAATCCATTCTAAATTTTGAGTTCCAAATCCATTTTTCGTGATTGCGCCTTCCAAAAATCCTCTTGAATGTCTGAACCAAATCAACCTAAACACATCGCCATTGCTGGCAATATAGGCGCCGGAAAAAGCACCCTCGCTGCCAAACTTGCCCAACATTATAATTGGGAACTGTTTCTCGAGTCGGTAGACGACAACCCATACCTTGAAGATTTTTACCAGGACATGCCCCGCTGGTCGTTTCACCTGCAAATATTCTTTTTGAATAGCCGGGTGAACCAGGTGATGCAGATTCGTGAAAGCAAAGGCAGTGTCATTCAAGACCGCACCATTTACGAAGATGCACATATTTTTGCTTTAAACCTGCTCGAAAGCGGTTACATGGACAAGCGGGATTATGCCAACTACCGCAAACTGTTCGATTCGGTCAGCGAATTGGTGAAGCCACCCGACTTGCTCATTTATTTGAAAGCCGACATGCCCAGGTTGGTCAGCAATATCCAAAAACGAGGTCGGGAATACGAAAACAACATGCGCATGGATTACCTCAAAAATCTGGGTCACAAATACGACCAATGGATCGGAGGTTATGACCAGGGAAAACTACTGGTGATCGATGTAAACCAACTGGATTATGTGCAGCATCAGGAGCATTTTGGCCAGATTGTTGAACGGATTGACTCAGCTCTTTTTGGCTTATTTTAACATTCCGCTATTCAAAAAAGAAATCCACCCGGCAGCTCGGTTTTTCAAAATATGTTTTATAGTGAGCCGTTTGGTTTGAAACCTTTTATTTTGGCGTTTTCAAATCAGGAATTATTTCAAACTTATGCTCAAACGAAAAATCATTGTTGCCGGAAACTGGAAAATGAACCTCGACCTGCAAGCCGGCTACAAACTGACTGAAGATGTGATTGCCGGTGTAAAAACAATAGCTCATGTAGAAACAGTTTTTTGCACACCGCTCATTCACCTGGTCGGCGTTTCTGCCCAAACCAATAACCACAGCCACATGTCTACAGCAGCCCAAAACATTTATCCAAAACCATCCGGTGCGTACACAGGCGAAGTTTCTACCGCTCAGGTGAAGTCAGCAGGCGCTACCTATGTGCTGGTTGGCCACAGTGAGCGAAGGGAGTATTTCCACGAGGACAACCAGTTTTTGGCGGCCAAAGTAGATGCAGTTTTGGCCGAAGGACTAACTCCCATTTTCTGCTGTGGCGAATCTTTGGCCATTCGGGAAGGGGGAGAATATTTGGAATATGTGGCCAATCAGATACAAGAAAGCCTGTTTCATTTGGCATCTGCCGATATTGAAAAAGTGGTAATTGCATACGAACCCATTTGGGCCATAGGAACAGGGCTAACTGCATCGCCGGAGCAAGCCCAGGAAATGCACTCCTACATTAGAAAAACACTGGCTTCAAAATATGGTGAAACAACTGCCGAAAGCATTTCCATTTTGTATGGTGGAAGCGTGAAATCCTCGAATGCAGCAGAAATATTTTCAAAACCGGATGTAGATGGTGGATTGGTTGGCGGCGCATCCTTGCAAGCTGATGAATTTATTAAAATTGTAGCTTCAGCTTGATGAAAAAAATTGCATGTTCGTTTGTTGTTCTCTTTGGTTTTCTGACTATGCAAAAGGCTGTTGCGCAGCAAGCCTTTTGTAGTTTAAAAGGCAGCGTATTGGTGGTGAAAGATGCTCGACTGGCACAGATCAAAGTTTTTCAAACGGATTCTGAGCCCATGGCTGATTTCCTGGTGTTTAAAGCCGACAATAAATTATTTGCCGACAAACCTGGCCTTTGGCATTTTACCGAGGTGAGGGCGCAAGCCGACTTCACCATTGCATTTGTGACCGAAGAAATTGCAGATGTAAAAGTGTTTTTCATTGAAAATGAATCGTTTGCAGGTTGCCGATAAATCTACCTGTTGAAAGCATAAAGCATAAAAAAGGCATTGGAATACAAGGAAATTGATTTGAAAATTGCTGCTGAATGGATTGATATTCTGGTAGCAGAACTTGGCGAAACAGGTTGCGAATCATTCATCGAAACCGAAGATGGAGTGAAAGGCTATGTGGCCTCTGAAAAGTTTGTAAACCAGGACATTGTTGATATTTTGGAACGCTACCAGGCGCATACTCCCCTTGATTTTCAAATCAGAGACATTGCCCAGATCAACTGGAATCTGGAATGGGAAAAAAACTTTGAACCCGTTTTGGTAGAAAACCAATGCCACATCAGGGCCGACTTTCATGACGCCGTTCCGGGCATGCCCTGGGAAGTAGTCATCAATCCAAAAATGTCGTTTGGAACCGGGCATCACGCCACGACTTACCTCATGGTCGATTATTTGCTTCGAAATCAGCCGGTTGGAATGTCGGTTTTAGATGCAGGTTGTGGAACAGGAGTACTTGCCATTTTGGCAAAAAAAATGGGTTCGGAAGCAACTTATGCCTACGACAATTCAGATTGGGCTGTGGAAAATGCGATTGAAAATACCAGAATCAATCAAACCGAAGGCGTAGAAGTGCTGCTTGGGGACATTGAAACCTTGAATTTCCCGATTCAATTCGACCTTGTTTTGGCCAACATCAACCGAAACGTACTGTTGGCAGAAATTCCCGCTTATGTAGAAAATCTTAAATCAGGTGGAATTTTGGTAACAAGCGGCTACTTTTCGGAGTCTGCCAATGATATTGTTCAAAAAGCAGAAATTGCTGGCATAGTGCTTCAAGGAAGCAAAACAATGAATAATTGGATGCTACAGGTATTCAAAAAACCATAAACCTATGAACCTCCGACAACTTGTTCTCAGCCTGATCGCTCCCCTACTTTTTGTCATTATTTGTATTCCGAGTCAATCCTTGATGGCACAGGGACAATTTCCGATTGTAAAATTTTCCAATGAAAAAGAAGAATTCATCAAGCAGTTGAATGAGTTTCTGGCCGCTTCCCGTATGGTACAGGTGGTTAAAACAGGAGAAGAAATCACAAACCTATGGCAGTCTGGCAAGTTCAATGAAGAACAAAAACAGTTGTTAATTGCAACCTGCCAGGTTATGGGGCAGAAAAGATACAGACCCTCCCCGCATTTCGAGCATACCCTCGATATGCTGATTATGGCCCAACGAAGGGGACTAAGCCCTGAGCAAATCACCTCCCTGCTCCAAACCACCAAAACGACTTACGAGAAAATAGACGATAAAAATAAAACCAGCAGGTACATAGGAAATCTGATGGTGTTTTTCAAGTATAATAGCCTGTACACCAATGGTTTTTATTCTCTTAAAATTAAATCAAACTCTAAATACTTGTTCCGCTATGCCGATGAGGGAAAGTTGGAAGACACCGCTACCTACAACAAACCTCCTAAAGAAAACTTCAACGATTTCGACAATGAACTTTCGCCAGCCACTTCAAATGTGGAATACAAAGCGCCATCTGGCGAGCCTGAAGAACCTCAGCCGGCATTGGCTGGGCCTATTATAGATTTCCAGCTTGCCACCATTAAATTTGAATCTGGCTTTGACAGTTCCACCTTAAAACAAACCAAAGGAGCTTACATGTTCAACACTGGCGTGTTTGTGGGTGAGGGCGGCAATTTTGACTGGTCTGCGGCAGGGTTGCCCAAAGGCAGTGTGTATTGCGAGGTTAAAAAATACAATTTTAACGTAAAATATCAGGCTTTCACTGCATCTAATGTTATGTTGTATTATCCAGGCAAATTGGAGGCAACGGTTTTAGGGGTAATGGAATACAGAAGCATTCGAAAAAATAAGTTTGAAGAGCCCAAATATCCACGCTTTAAAAGTTATTATGCAGAAAGCGTTTTCAAAGACGTTAAACCATTGTATGAGTATTTGGGTGGCTTTTCACTGGAAGGCAGGAAAATCAATTCGTCTTCTGTGTATGGTGGCAAAGCTTTGTTGAAAATCAAACAAAAAGACAAAGCTACCGGTCAATCTACTTTACCTGTTCGCATGGTTTCGAACAGGTTCGAGTTTTTGGATTCTGCCGTTGTCACAGAGTCGGCCAACATCAGCATTTATTTCGGTGCCGATTCCATCACACACCCAAGTTGTAGGGTGGTTTACAATCACAATAAAAAGGAATTACGACTCTACAAAGACAAAGGTCGTTTCAGGGAGTGCCCGTTTATCAATTCATATCAGAATGTGGAAATCATGGCCGATATGTTGGTGTATAACCTCGACAAGGAAAAAATTGATTTTTACATCATAGCCGGTAAAACGCAAGTGCCAGCCTTGTTCGAATCGACCGATATGTTTCTGCAAAAACGATTTTCCGACATTCAAGGTTTGTTCAACTACCATCCTTTAGCCATCGTCGCAGCCTATGCCAAGAAAACAGGTTTCAATGAGTTTAATGTGTACGATGTAGCCCAGGATACGAAAATTGGGGTGAATGGCTTAAAAAGTGGTTTGCTGTCAGCTTCCAACCAAGGCTACATGGAATACAACCCCAGCAATGGCGAAATAAAAGTAAAGGAGAAACTTTGGCATTATGTAAACTCAGCCAAAGGCAAAAAGGATTTTGACGTAATGTCCATTCCGTCAGTAGCACCTCCAAGGTACAATGGATCGCTTAACCTGGCTACAAAAGAGCTGAATGTATTTGGTTGCGAGGTGTTTTCCCTGGCCGATTCATTGGGTGTTTATGTGCAGCCACGCAACAAAGAATTGAAAATTATTGATAACAGAGATGTGGAATTTGATGGAAGGCTAAACGCAGGTAACTTTCAAATTTACGGCACCAAGTTCAAGTTTGAATACGATGATTTCAAGGTCGATATGAACTCCATCGACAGTTTGGAACTTCGCCCTGGAGTAGATCCGAAAGCCAAGAAAACATCTAAAGACGACAAAAAACATGTCAATAGACTATATGGGCAGGACAAAAATGCTCCACAGCAAATAGCCAATCCGGGCAAAGGAGTAGTCTACATCAATAAGCCTGACAATAAATCAGGCAAAAAGAAGATGACGCAATACCCGATACTCGAAATCAACTCGCCGCTCTACATTTACTTCAACAAAAAGGAAGTGTTGCGGGGCGTATACGACACCAGGGTTTATTTCAAAATTCCTCCATTTAAAATCGACAGCAGCAACTCTTCAAACGCTAGTTCTATTGCTTTCAAAGGAACATTTGTGTCGGATAGCATTTTCCCTTCTTTCAAAGAAAAACTAGGCGTTCGGCCTGACAAATCGCTGGGCTTTGAACATAAAACGCCCGAGGAAGGATACAAACTGTACAATGGTTTAGGTAAATTTTTCGGAACCATAAGCCTGGATTACAAAGGTTTACGTGGGAAAGGTGAAATAAAATATCTGACAACTTCCATCAAATCCGATGATTTTATTTTTTACCAGGATTCTGTAATAGCCAGAGGAAAGTCCATCGAAATAAAAGAAGGTAAACTTGGCGAACTCGAAATTCCAGACGCCAATATTGCAGCATTCAAAATGCGTTGGTATCCAAACCGGGATAGTCTCTACATCATTAGCACCAAAAACCACAATTTCAGACTGTATAAAAATACGGTTACCCTCGAAGGCAGTATGATTTTAACTTCCAAAGGTACTTTTGGAAAAGGCTATATTCAAATGGTGGGAGCCAGGGCCGAAGCAGAGCAATATAAATTCAATATAGACAACTTTGAAGGTAGAAACGGCTTTTTCGAGGTTAAGTCAACCAACCCGATCAAACCGCACGTGTCGTGTAAAAATGTTAAATTCGACTTCCAAATGAAGAAGCGAAAAGTTGAGTTTCAACCAGAATTGGAAGGAGACGCCAGCAATAGTTTTCCTTATGTGATGTATAAAACATCCATACCCAAAGCGGTTTGGGATATCGAGAAAAAGATCGTCGTGATGGATGCGTCTATAGATGTAGACAATTCGAAATCCATGTTCTATTCTACTTTACCAACCCAGGATTCACTTAACTTCACTGGTCGGCATGCTGAATATAGTATTACAAAACAAAGGCTTATTATAGATGGCGTTCCATTCATCAGAGTAGCAGACGCAGAAGTAACACCTGACAGCAACAGGGTTATTATTTTAGAAAACGCAAACATGCGGGCTTTGAAAAACGCCATTGTGGTGGTAGATACGCTGAACAAGTACCACACTTTGCGAAAAGGAAATATCAAAATTGTGGGTAGGAAAGAATACAGCGGCGATGGCATTTATCAATACGTTAATATACTGAACGACACCATTCCCATTAAGTTTGATCAGTTTGAATTTGCACCTGTACTTGTGGATGCTGAAGGCAAAAAGTTGAAAGAAAAACAGGTTCAAACGGTTTCAGGTGGCACCATTCCCGATGAAAGACCAATCAAAATTGCATCAGGAGTTTTGTACCGTGGAGGAACATATATGTATGCAAACAAACCTGTGCTGGAGTTTAAAGGCGAGATAAAACTCGATTTGAAAAACAACAAGAACACGGATTGGATGAAGTACGAGACTAAAGGTGATGACAAAGAGCTTGTAATTGATGTGCGCAATGCCAAAGATCGGGATGGATATCCTTTGGTGACAGGCTTGTTCATCGATGAAAATACGTCTGAGTTGTATTCCGCTTTTGTTGGGCTAAAACGAAATGAGAACGACAAAGAGGTTTTGGGCGCAACTGGAATGCTCAACTTTTTGGATATAACTAAAGAGTTTAAAATTGGCCCTCAAGACAAGCTTGACGGCAAAACTTATGAAGGCAATGTATTTGTGTACAATGATAACCTCAACAGCGTTACGTATGAAGGTAAATTAAAATTGACGTCTGTACCTGATAAGGATTTTTTGCTTACAGCTTCTGCCCTTGGGAAAGGTAAACTCGATAGCAATCATTTCGAATTTGATGCCTTTGTTGCACTTGATGTTTCATTAGAACCCAAGGCGTTAAAATTGATGGGCGAAACGCTTCACAAACGGGTTGAAGATTTAGGTTTACCAGAAGCCACCGAAGATAAATTGAAACTCGTTTCAAAACTGGCTGATGCGGCTGGAAACAAAGCGGCTGTTGACTACGATAAAGCCACTAGCTCGAAATACTTGCCAATTTCTCAGGTAGTTCCCGCACTGGCTAAAAGCATCAATATTGAAGACATTAATCTGAATTGGTCGAAAAACCACCAAGCATTCTACAGTGTGGGCAAATTGGCCATCAACTCCATCAATGGTATCAATGTGAATGGCAAACTTGATGGATGTCTTGAAGTTAAGAAAACACCCAACGGAGAAATCGTAACGCTCTACATTGAAGGATCGCCTGATTCTTGGTACTTTTTTACATTCGACGAAGAAAAACGATGCGGGGTATTGAGTAGCCAGGAAGGTTTCGACAACTTGGTGCTGGCCAAAGCAAAAGGCAGAGAAGGCACCGGAAAGTTTTTTGTGGCACCTGCAGACATTGTAGAAAAAGCTCAGTTTTTAAAGCGCTTTAAAAACGACTATTTGAACGAAACTTACAACGACCAAGCTGATATTGAAAGCCACACCAAGGCAAGAGAAAAAGCAGAGGAAACTCCTGCTGCTGTAGACGATGAGGAGCAAGAACCAGCTAAACCTGCGGTAAAAGGAAAGAAAAAGAAAAAAGATGCAGAAGAAGGTTTTGATCCCGATGCAGAGGAGAATGAGGTGAAAGAAGAGACTCCTAAAACAGACGTGGGTGTAGAAGGTGAAGAGCAAGCCGAAGAAGAGGTAGAAAAACCTAAAGAGAAAGGCAAAAAGAAAGAGAAAAAGGAGAAAAAAGACAAGAAAAAGAAGGAGAAAACCGCAACAGAAGAGGAAGAAAACACTGAGGATAAAGAGAAAAAAGAAGAAGAAGGCGAGGGTTTTTAAAGCAACCCTTTCCAATTAGATTCATTAAACATGACCACAGCAACCATAGACAGAACACAAGCTCCAAAAGTGTATCCGATTGGAGATATCCAGATTTTTGAAGCCAAGGAAAGAACGCTTTCGAATGGATTACCCATTTATATGCTAGACTCCGGCGTGCAGCCTTTGCTCGCCGCTGAATTTTACTTTCAAATTCCACACAGTCCCAATGCACCAGCCACCTTGCCAGCCTTTGCATTTAAAATGTTGATGGAAGGCACTTTCTCTAAAACAGGTGGCGTGTTGGCCGATGCACTTTCTTATTATGGAGCGTTTACCGAAGTGGCAGTTAATGCTGATAGGGGTACATTGGTTGTGTATAGCCTCAAGCGTCATTTTGAACGGGTGATGGCTTTGGTAAAAGAAGCTATTGAAGAAAGCAGCATCCCTATTGCAGAGTTTGAAAAACTGCGAAACATCAGCCGCCAAAGTCTTGAGATCAATCAATTGAAAACCAGCTTTCAAGCCTCGCAGATTTTTAAGCAAAACTTATTTGGCACACAGTCCCGGTACGGTCGAATCAGCACATTGGTGGAAATAGATGCACTAACCCACTTGCAGGTTCAGAATTTTTACCAACAATATATTCAGCATGCTGCCTTTGAGATTATATTGGCAGGCCAGGTTGACCAAACTGAAATAGATGTGCTTGGGAAACTGTTTGGAAGCTCCAGTAAAACGAAAGTTAATCAGGAACAGGAAGTATTAAATCCCAGCCTGGAGAGAATAGAACTTACACACATCATGGATGAAAGCATGCAATCGACCATCAGAATGGGTGGGCTCACCATTTCAATTCATCATCCAGATTATCCTGCTCTGAAAGTGGCCAACGAAGTACTCGGAGGCTATTTTGGGTCACGATTAATGAAAAATATCAGGGAAGAAAAGGGGTATACTTATGGCATTTATTCTCAGGTTGCCTCAAATAAGAATTATGCACAGTTTCTAGTAGCCTCCGATGTGAAAAAAGAAAAAACAGGAGAAGCCATTGCGGAAATAAAAAATGAAATGAGAAAATTGATGGTGGAACCCATCGATGCCGACGAGCTTTATACTGTAAAAAACTACATGTTGGGCACCTTACTCAACTCACTGAATACACCATTCGCTTTGGCAGATAAATTCAAATCAGTTCATTTCAATGGTATTGGCTACGGCTATTTCAACCATTACATCGAAACTGTACGAAACATTTCCGCCGAACAGATTCTGGAAACCTGTACTACTTACTTTAAACCTGATAACATGCTCGAGGTAGTTGCCGGCGAACGCCAAGCCTTATAATATACTTATTTTCCTGGTCAACACCTGCTTACTTTTCGCTTCCTTAAACCTTAGCGTGTAAGGTCCTTTTGACAAGTTGCTTAGCTTCAACTTAGCTTGCTGACTGGCGTTTAGACGTTGAATAACCTTTCCCTGCGCATTCAAAAGCTCAATCTCAAACTCCCCGTGAGGTAAATCTATCCACACATAATCGTTGGCTGGGTTGGGGTAAACAGAAACAGGAAATGGCTGTTTTTTGTACTCATTTAAAATCGTGACAACCTGAAGATTTCCGTTTTCATCAAATGGATTTGCCCATTTTCTATGGGAATAAATTTCGCTGCTGGTCAGTGTTCTCAGAAACGCCACAAGTGCATCCCGCTGATTTTGATTCAATTGCAGATTGCTTCCCGGGCCGGTTAAGCGAGGATCCAGGTTGAAATTATTTGGGTTTTGGGGAATTAAATTATAGTGATTTACAACTTGTTGAAGGCTGCCAAAAACCCCGTTATGCATCATTTGACCATTGAGCCGCCCTTGCGGATTTACCAGGTCTCTCAAAGAAGGCGAGCGGGTTACACCAAAATCCTGAGGACCAGGTACTAACGGATTTGCTGTAATGCCATTATTTCTGGTAACTGGATCAATGTCAAACTCTGGTGCCCTATGGCAACCCTGACAACCAGCACCCATGATGACTGGTCCCGGACCTGGAGGATTGAGAAATAACATTTTTCCCTGGTTTTCCTGTTGCGAAAAATTGGGGAAAGGGGCATTCAGGTTGTTTGTTTGTGCGAGGCCAACATCAAATCGGGAATCGAAAGAATAGATGCTTCGAATAAACTGGCCTAAAGCAAATTTTATTCTTTCTTCGGTCACAAGGCTGTCTCCATATACAAAACGAAACAAGGTTTTGTAGTAATCAATATCAGCTAGTTTTCGGGTCAATGAATCAAACCCAGGCTGGCCCGACACACCACTAAAACCCATTTCTACAGCATCCTGAATGGGCATGGTCGTTTGCATTTCGAGCGAATTGGCTCTTTCATCCCAAAAAAATCGTTCTTCCTGTGCAAACCTTGAATAAGGCAAACGCATTGAATGCCGCCCGGTTAGACCTCCATTCAGTCCCCGGCTCAATAAAGCTGTATCGCCAAAGGCAAATTCCTGTACATGGCAACTTCCGCAGGAAATAGAATTGTTGGCAGAAAGCTTTTTATCATAAAACAAAACCCTTCCTAAAGTTGCCCCTGCATTTGTTAAAGGATTGTCGGCTGGTGTGTTATTCTTTTGAATGTAGTTAGGTATGGCTTGACCAATATAGTTTTCCAAATTTCTGAGTTCGATGGTTGCAACTGAAATAGTAAGCACCAAACAGACTGGTAATATCCACTTTTTCATATTTTTCAAATCAGAAAACAAACGTTACTGCACCCTGAGTGCAATTTTTTGGCATGTAAATATCTGTAATTAAATTACAATACGTACACAGTTTCTGCCCGTTTGCTTTAATTTGACAATGTTTGTTGTTTTTAAAGCGTACTGAAAAGCAATGAATTAGGGTTGAATTAAAGTTCAAATGAAAAAAAATATCTACATGAAGCCTTCTTTATTTAAAGGAATACTTGTGAATGCAAATACATAACTCTACTTTTGCGGGCTTAAAATTTGAGATAAAAAGAAGATGTATTTGACCAAAGAGGTAAAGCAGGACATTTTTGTAAAACACGGATTTGCAAAATCTACAACCGACACAGGTTCAGCTGAGTCGCAAATCGCCTTGTTCACACACCGAATAGCACACCTGACCAAGCATTTGCAGGAAAATAAGAAAGACCACGCCACCAAGTTGGGTCTGATGAAATTGGTAGGTAAAAGAAGAAGATTGCTCGACTATCTAAATCGTACCGAAATCAACAGGTACAGGGCTATCATTGCCGAGCTAAACATCAGAAAATAAGGGTATTAAGAATTTTGCAAAAGGGAGTCTGTGATTCCCTTTTTTTGCATTAATACCCTTTTTGTTAACACAATTTTAATTGAAAAAATTATGATACCTCAGGTATTCAAAAAAAGCATCGCATTGCCGGATGGACGGGAAATAACCGTGGAAACAGGCAAGCTTGCCAAACAAGCCAACGGTTCTGTGGTGGTTCGTTTAGGCGATACCATGCTTCTGGCTACGGCCGTTGCCAACAAAGACGCAAGACCAGGAATAGATTTTCTTCCTCTTTCAGTAGATTATCAGGAAAAATTTGCCGCAGCTGGCAAAATTCCAGGCGGTTTCTTAAAAAGAGAAGGCCGCCTTTCTGATTCCGAAATCCTGGTCTCCAGGTTGGTGGACAGGGCCATTCGCCCCATTTTTCCAGACGATTTTCACGCTGATATTCAGGTAAATATTTTTTTGATCTCTGCCGACAAAGAAGTATTGCCAGATGCCTTAGCTGGTTTAGCGGCTTCAGCAGCTATCATGGTCTCTGATATTCCTTACAATGGGCCCATTTCAGAGGTTAGGGTTGCCAAAATTGATGGTAAACTTCATATCAATCCTGTAACATCACTGCTTGCAACCGCAACCATTGATATGATTGTGGCTGCAACCATTAAAGATATCCTGATGGTTGAAGGTGAACTTTCGGAAGTGAGCGAAGATGAAATGTTGGAAGCCATCCAATATGCGCACGATGCCATCAAGCTTCAGTGTCAGGCGCAAATGGACCTGATGAACGACGCTGGAAAAACAGAGAAATTCGAATATTCACACGAGGCACACATTCCGGAATTGAAAGAGCGCATGCACAAAGAGCTTTATCAAAAAGTGTATGACGTGGCCAGATTGGGCTTGACCAACAAAACCAAAAGAAAAGAAATGTTTGGTGCAGTGGAAGCTGAGTTCAAAGCTTCTCTGGGCGAAAATGTGGATGATTTGACCAAAGAATTGGTTAAAAAATATTTTCATGACATTGAAAAAGATGCCATCCGAAACATGGTGATGGATGAAAAAATAAGACTCGATGGTAGGAAAACAGATGAAATTCGCACAATCTGGTCTGAGGTGAGCTATTTGCCAAATGCACATGGTTCTGCCATTTTCACTCGTGGCGAAACTCAGTCATTAACCACCACTACGGTTGGAACCAAATTGGATGAACAAATGATTGATAGCACGATGAAAAGTGGCTACAACAAGTTTATGCTGCATTACAACTTCCCTGGTTTTTCAACAGGTGAAGTGAAAGTCAACCGTGGTCCTGGCCGACGTGAAATCGGGCATGGAAACCTGGCTTACAGAGCCATCAAAAAAGTACTTCCAGCCGATGCAGACAATCCTTACACCATTCGTATTGTATCTGACATTCTCGAGTCAAACGGATCGTCGTCTATGGCTACAGTTTGCGCTGGCTCGTTGTCGTTGATGGATGCAGGTATTCCAATCTCAAATCCAGTTTCAGGCATTGCCATGGGTTTGATTACAGATACCAAAACCGGTCGTTACGCCATTCTTTCCGACATACTTGGCGATGAAGATCACCTCGGCGACATGGATTTCAAAGTTACCGGAACCATCAAAGGCATCACAGCGTGCCAGATGGATTTGAAGGTAGATGGCCTCAAATATGAAATCATGAAAGAGGCACTGGAACAAGCTGGTCGTGGCAGGTTACATATTCTGAACGAGATGGGCAAAACACTTGCTGCTCCAAGACCTGAAATGAAACCTTCTGCTCCTCGGGTAACAGTGATTCGCATCGAAAGAGAAATGATTGGTGCAGTAATCGGACCTGGAGGTAAAGTAGTTCAGGAAATCCAGAAGCAAAGTGGTGCAACAGTAATAATTGAAGAAGTGCCGGAAGGTGGCATGGTGAGTGTATTTGCCACCAACCAGGAAAGCATGGATATTGCAGTTCGCATGGTAAAAGGTATTGCAGCTGCTCCAGTAGTTGGCGATGTGTACGATGGAAAAGTAAAATCGATCCAACCTTTCGGTGCATTTGTAGAGTTTTTGCCTGGCAAAGAAGGCTTGCTCCACATCTCAGAAATCAAATGGGAACGTTTGCCAACCATGGAAGGTGTGTTGGAAATAGGAGAGGAGCTTAAAGTAAAATTGCTCGAAGTTGATAAGAAGACAGGCAAATATCGTCTTTCAAGAAAAGCCTTGATCCCAAGGGAAGATTAAGCACAAATAGATTTGATGAAAATCCCGAAAGCTTAGGTTTTCGGGATTTTTTTTGTTCACTTATACAAGGGAAAACTGAAAATTCTATTAAATCTTTTGAACCAACAAATTTGAAACAACCTCTGCTGAAATTCGGACTTGGGCTCCACTTTCAAAAACAATTTCCATTGATTTATCAAAATCTGCCATACTCTTTACTTTGAAAGAGGACCCAAGTGAAATACTTAATGCATCCAGGTGCTGAAGAAACTGACTATCCGTGTTTTTTACACCGCTCACTTTTACTTTTTCCCCATTTTGCATGGCTTGTAATGCAACTTGATTTGGTAGATTCATTGCACCATTTGCGGCTGGAATCACATCTCCATGCGGATCCACCAATGGGAAACCGAGGAATTCATCTAGTTTATTAATGAGCCTGGAAGAGGTAATATGTTCCAATTCTTCGGCCACTTCGTGCACTTCATCCCATGTAAATTGCAGCTTTTCTACCAAAAATACTTCCCAAAGTCTATGCTTTCTGATAATGAGCAAAGCGGCTTTTTTGCCCTCAGCAGTAAGTAAAGCACCCTTATAAGGGTGATATTCCACCATCCCTTTTTGGCTCATTTTTTTGAGCATATCAGTAACCGTTGAAGGCTTGAGTTCCAGTTTTTCGGCAATGGCATTGGTATTTACCAGACCCTCATGGTCTTCCATGAGCCTGTAGATGGCTTTGAGGTAATTTTCTTCTGTTACTGTTCTCATCCGAAATTCTTCGTTTCAAATGTAATTGAAAATGAGTAATTTAGAAATATTTACTGTAAGCTACTGTTTGTGAATGAATTTAGATTAATCTAAAAAAATTTTATGTTAAATAAAAAACCATACTTTTGTACTTCTAAAAATGAGAAAGAATCTGTTTTTACTGCTTATTATCATGACCGTTTCCTGGCCTGCTACGGCTCAGCGTACAATATCAGGTTATGTTCAAAACAAAGCAGGAGAACCAATACCAGCATCCATTCAAATTGCGGGAACAACAAAAGGAACAATGGCTCAAGCAGAAACCGGTTTTTTTAGCCTGGGAAACGCTACTGACAGCACTTGCACTTTGCTGATTTCATCTGTTGGCTACTTGAAATTTATCCTAAAAATACCTGTAGGTGAAGTAGACTATAATGCTGGCAAAATTGCCTTATCAGACGATGCCATTGGTTTGGAACAAATAACCATTTCAACTACTCGAAACAAAATTGCCCTCCACGATGCTCCCACACTTATTCAGGTGTTGGATAAAAAGGTTTTTCAAGCTGTTCAAGCTACTTCTTTGTCGCAGGGCTTGCAGTTTAGCCCTGGTTTGCGGGTGGAAAACAATTGTCAGAATTGTGGTTTTACCTCCATCCGGATGAATGGTTTACAAGGGCCATACACGCAAATGCTCATCAATTCAAGGCCTGTTTTTAGTGCGTTAGCTGGCGTTTATGGTTTAGAGCAAATACCAGCCAATATGGTAGAAAGAGTGGAAGTGGTGAGGGGAGGAGGTTCTGTGCTTTATGGCGGAAACGCTATTGCAGGTATTGTAAATGTGATCACAGCCGATCCGATGGAAAATAGGGCTCAAATAGCCCAGCAATATCAAAGAATTGGAGGAAGTGCAAATGAACACTACTTAACTGGAAACGCAGGTTGGGTGAATGAAAGAGGAAATTGGGGAGGGCAGGCATTTTTGACAAGCCGCAACAGGCAACCTTACGATGAAAACCAGGATGGATTTTCTGAATTGACTAAAATTGACGCCAAAGCTGCCGGTGCAGGAGTATTCTATAAACCAGACAAAAACCACAAATTCAACCTTCAAACATACGCCATGCAAGAATTCAGACGGGGCGGAAGCGATTTTGACAGAGTGCCACATCTGGCAGCCATTGCCGAACAATTGGAACATAAAGTAGGAGGGGCGCAATGGTCAATTGAAGGATTCTTACCGAGCAAACAGGTCAGGTGGAGCATTTACCAGGGCTTGCAGGCTATTGACAGAAAGGCCTATTACGGTGGATTGGGGCGAATTTGGGAGCCAGGTGAGACATTAACAGATGAGGATAAATTAGCAGAGAAAGCTTACGGAAACACGCAAGATTTTTCAATCAGTTCAGGTGTGCAACTTTCAAAATCCATGAAAAAATTCACACTCACTTCGGGTGTGGAACACATGTTTAACAGGGTAAACGACCAATATCCTGGCTATGGCCGTTCTATTAATCAACAGGTTCAAACACTGGGAGTTTACACCCAGCTCGAATGGCTGCCTACCGAGAAATGGCATCTCACAACAGGCGGAAGGTTCGATCAGGTGTTTATCGAAGGTCAATATCAGTTACAAGGCGAACCCAATGTGCAGAGCAAATATTTACCGGTTTTTGTGCCCAGATTTACTGCTCTTTACAAGCAAAATCGATTTGCCAATTGGCGATTCAGTCTTGCCAAAGGTTACAGAGCTCCACAGGCTTTTGATGAAGATTTACATATTCAAACCGTGGGCGGTACAGCCCGCTACATCGAATTGGACAGGAATCTAAGGCCTGAGTATTCTATTTCCTCATCTGCTTCCTTTGACAAAACCATGTATTGGGGCGATTGGCAATGCAACTATATTCTGGAAGGTTTTTATACCGAATTAAGACAAGCTTTTGCCTTGGTCAATCCAAGATTGTTGCCAGATGCGGGCAATGTGATTACCAAAGTAAATAGTTCTGGAGCCAGGTTGACAGGCACCAATATTGAGTTTAAACTCGCCCATGGAAGGGAATTCTTAATCCAATGTGGAAGCACATTTCAAAGCGCACAATTCATTGATAAACAGGAAATATGGACACCAGAAATTGAATCAGAACTTGAAGTATCAAGTAAGCAAATATTGAGAACGCCTCAAGCTTACGGATATGCTTTAATTCAATACATTCCACGAAAAAACACTACGCTATTTATGACGCACACGCTGACTGGTAGTATGTTGGTTCCTCGTTTGGTGGATGTAGAAACCCAGCGTCCTGAATTGGTTCAGACAAGGGCATTCTGGGATGTAAACTTCAAAGTAAACCAGGATTTTAAGCTTAGCAAGGCGTATGTATTGGGAGTAAATGCAGGCATGAACAACTTATTCAACAGTTTTCAAAGCGATTTTCAAACAGGACCGCTGCGAGATGCCAGTTATGTATATGGTCCTATGTTACCAAGAACATGGGTAGTAGGCTTGGTGTTAAAGGCAGGCAGTGGACTTTAAACCTACCTATTCAATTAATTGTATTTCAGTACCCTACTTGTTTTTTCCTGCATTTTTTCGAATTAAACGATTGCATTTTAAGAATTTTTTTGTCGCCATTTGGTTCAGGTTTAGCTGACTCTACCTAAGAGACTTATTTTGTTAAAAGCGGAATTTCACCAGCCAAATAATTTAGGTTTTGAAAAATAAAAGTGCTGAATTTCGAGGTTAAATTAAATTTGCACCAGCGTTATAGCTAAAAACATGTTATTCAAGCAAATACCTGGAATTGAAAACCTTAAAAAGCTTCTGATTCAGAATGCAAGGAACGGCAGGATTGCCCATGCGCAATTGTTTGCCGGAAACGAAGGATCTTGTTTGCTCATGTTGGCTTTGGCTTATGCCCAATACATCAACTGTGAAAACAAAGGAGCTGATGATTCTTGTGGCCTTTGTCCGTCGTGCTCAAAAATAAGTAAACAAGCACATCCTGATTTACATTTTGCTTTCCCTACAGCTAAAGTGAAGGACGAAAAGGAAGATGCGAGGTCGGATAGATTTATGCCTGATTTTCGAAAATTTCTGGCTCAAACGCCTTTTGGAGATGTGAATACTTGGGCAAAAACTGCCGGATTTGAGGCTCGTCTGCCCATTATTACCACAGAAGAAGCGAAATCCATTATTCAGAAACTGGCGCTTAAAGCATTTGAAGCGCAATACAAAGTCATTGTCATATGGCATCCTGAAAGTATGCATACCAATGGCTTAAATAGTCTGTTGAAGATACTGGAAGAACCACCAGCCAATACTGTTTTTTTATTGGTAAGCACACAGCCCAACAAGTTGTTGCCGACCATTTTATCCAGGGTAGTGCGTGTGGCCATACCAGATTTTACTGACGAAGATGTAGCTGGTTATCTTGAAAATAAATATCAGGTATCAAGCAACGAAGCCCAACAAATTGCCAGATTAGCAGGCGGCAACTTGCTTGAAGCTTTTCATCAGGCAAAGCACGACCATAGCGAAGATTTTCAGGAATTATTTGCCGGCTGGATGCGGGCTTGTTTCAAGTCTGATGTACTTCAATTGGTATCATTCACCGATCGATTCAGTGACCTGGGTCGTGAAAAACAAAAAGCATTTCTCCAATTTTGTATCAACAGAATGCACCATGCTTTGGTAGCTTTGTGTGACGGTGAAAGAACATTGCGACTTACAGATAGCGAACTTGAGTGGCTGAAAAAATTTTCATCAGCCCTGAATTTAAAATTGGTGGAAAAAATATCACGCATATTTGATGAAGCGTGGTTGCACATAGAAAGGAACGTAAATGGCAAAATGGTTTTCTTGGATTCCTCTTTTTTAATAGTGGACGCAGTATTCAAGAAGAATTCAAAAAAATCCACCAAAAGGCTCAAACGGGCATAACTAATAGATTTAAAAATTACATAATATAAATTATGTAACAAATTATATCTTTATTCTCCCTTCCCATATTTTGATTTTCCTGCATTAGATGCGTTGTTTGTAACACAACATTAAAAACTATGAACGAAAGAAATAAACGCAGGCAGTTTTTAAAACAAGCTACAGCGAGCGCACTTTCAGTAGCTATTCCAACTTTTGTTTCAGCCCAAACTGCCAATGATGATGTAAAAATCCGCATTGGTCTCATTGGAATAAAAGGCATCAATTGGGCTAATCTGATGGCCTTCCAAAAAATTCCTGGTGTTTTATTTGCTGCTGTTGCAGATGTGGACGATCATGTGATTCAATCCAGATTGGCAGATTGGAAAAAAATGTCAGACTCCTTACCTATAGTCTATAAGGATTACCGTAAGCTGCTGGAGAATCCTGACATTGACGCTGTATTGATAGGAACACCAGACCATTGGCATGCGTTACAAACTTTTCACGCCCTGCAAGCCGGGAAACATGTTTATGTAGAAAAACCCTTGGCAAATACAGTATCAGAATGTTTGTTTTTGGAAAAAATAGAAACCCGCTTTCCAAAGCTCAAAGTACAGGTAGGCTTGCAGCAGCGTAGCGGAAAACATTGGCAAGATGCGGTAGCCATGGTGCACTCGGGTGCTTTGGGCAAAATCCGTTGGGTGAAAGCCTGGGCATTTACCAACAAACCGACCCTTGAACCAAAACCAAATTCAATCATTCCTGCTGGTGTAGACTACGATATGTGGCTCGGGCCAGCTCCCTCTATTCCATTCAATGAAAACAGGTTTCATTTTACCTTTCGTTGGTTTTGGGAATATGCCGGTGGATTAATGACTGACTGGGGCGTGCACATGCTCGACATTGTGATGATGGCTATGAAAAATCCATGGCCTACTGCTGTTTCGGCTTCAGGTGGCAAACTTGCCTTTCCGACTGATGCCATGATTACACCCGACACCTTAACTGCTACTTACGAATTTCCTGACTTTACTTTGACCTGGGAGCATACTTTTGGCTTTTTCAGAGGCCCTTACGACCGCATGCATGGCGTGGCTTTTATAGGTGAAAATGGTACGCTGGTCGTGGATCGGGCTGGCTGGGAAGTGATACCTGAATTTAAGGAAAAAAAGGGTCGTAGAAGCTATAAAATGGAAGGTATTCCTTTACAAAAAACCAGTGGTGACGATCGCCTGGAGCATGCCCGAAATTTTATAAACGCCATCCAAACCGGAGAAAAACTGGCCTCTACCTTATCTGATGCGTCACAAGCTACCATTGTAGCGCACTTGGGAAACATTGCCTATAAAACCAACGAAAAACTCAGATTCGACGCCAAAACCATGCAGTTTATCAACAACAAATCAGCTAATAACCTACTTCAACACCAATACCGTGCACCATGGAAACTCGCTTAAAAAAGACATCTATAATCATTCAATCACTTGTAATTACAGGACTATTTATCAGTCAATTAACCTGCTTAGCCCAAAGCAAATCCAAGATAAAGATCGGCTCATGTGCGATCACATGGGGCAATGATTATTTTGCCGCTATCCACGAATCAGCCGATTTGGGCTACGCCGGAATTCAGCTCAGGGGAAATGTATACAAGGCTCACCAAAACAATCCGGATAGCCTGATAAAGGTGCTAAAGCAAGCCAATATCAGCATGCCTATCATGTCGGGAAGTGGATTGGGATCCGGAAAAAAATCCATCGAAGAAGAGATCGAGCAACTCAGGTTAGAAGCTACGTTTGTTAAAAAAATAGGAGGAGAATTTTTGCAGGTAGTTGGGCCAAAACGTGACCCTGAAAATCCTCCTTCTGATTCTCTGTTAATTGCCTTTGCCAAACTGATGAATCAGGCTGGTGAAATTGTAGCGAAAGAAGGCATTCGATTGGTTTTTCATAACCACATGCACGATTACGGGCAAAAACCTGAGGAAATTGACGTTATTGCCGTCAACATTGATGCTAAAAAAGTAGGCTTGTTGCTCGATGTTGCCCATTGCTACCAAGGCGGAGGAAATCCCACTGAAGTATTCAAAAAGTGGCAGAATAATATTAGCATTTTCCACTTGAAAGATGTGCGTCCAAGTAGCAAAAAACCAGAACCTTACGATTACATATTTACAGAATTGGGTGAAGGAAAAGTAGAGCTCCTCCCCTTTTTCGATGCCTTGAAAAAATCAGGCTTTTCTGGTTGGGCAATGGTTGAGCTCGATGGTGTTCCAGAGCCAGGTCGCACTCCGAAAGAGTGCGCTGAAATCAGCAAGAAGTTTTTGGAGGAGCGGGTTGGTTTGAAAATGAAGTAAAGCTGCTGAAATATAAGTTGTAGTAAAATAGTGAATGGTATTGATTCATTGTTTCCGCACTTTTTTTACAATGGTATATTTCCCTGAGATAGTTAAAACGAAATGATTCAGATAGCCTTCGGTTGAGCAAACAGGGTTTTTTCCCGCTCTACTTTCACTTGTCCGGCTAAAGCACCTTTGAATTTTCGCACATATTTTCGCTCGGTTACAATCACGGGGCAGTTGCTCAGGTTTTTGCCTTTAGAATAATAAGCGGCCAATTCAGCAGCCCGGTTCAATACTTCCTGAGGCACTTTTGCCTTCCCTGGGTTTTTGATAATGACATGCGAACCGGCCAATTCACGGGCATGGAGCCAAAGGTCGTTGGGCTTGCTGAATTCTTTGAGCAAGCGGTCGTTGGCATTGCTGTTTTTGCCCACCAAAATGTCGAAACCTGCAAAAGCAATGAGGTGATAGGGCATGATTTCTTCCAAGCCTGCCTTCTGCTTGGGCAAAAGCTGTTTTTCGAGCAGTCTCAGCTGCTGAATGCTCACTTGCTCATTGGGCTCCTGCGCCAGCAAGAAAAGCAATCGTTCCTCGGCCTGCAGCTTTCTGTTTTCCAGTACTTTGGCCTCAAGCACAGTGTTCTTGGCTTTCTGGTATAGGTGGTTTGCATAAACAATCCAGGTTTTGTTGGGCGGCAGTTTTACTTCCATTTGTTCCCCGGTGTACACGTTGGCAATGCGGGACAGGGGCTCGTCGTTTTTCAGCAAGTGCAAATTGGCCATCAGGTTGTTGGCCTTGGTTTCGTATGGATTTTCGGATAAGGTTTCTAATCTGCTTGTGAGTTCCTTCAGTTCGTTTTCAGCTCGTTTCAACGCCTGGGCCAATAACTGTTTTATTATTCCCAGTAGTTTACTTTTCTCGCCTCGGGTGAAAATGAGATACGTGAGCTGGTTGCAAAGTTCTATCGGGGAAACGGGCTCTGTTTGAGGTAATTTTGATGGGACAATGGTAAAACCATTGTTTTCTTCCACTTCAAAGCCATGTTGTTCAACCATGGCTATCATGGCTTCGATGCTGGCCCATTGCTGATCGGCATTTTGTTGTGGAGAACCGAAAGGCAGCATTTTTTTCAAATCACCCAGCCACGGCAGTAGCGAAAACCGCTCCTCCCCTGCCTGCAACCAGGTTTGTTTGTCAACAGGTTCTTTTTGGTACCAATTCAGCGGATGTTCCCAATCTTTGCTCAACTGGTTTTTAAAGACATTCACCACCGTGTTTTCCTGAAACAGAATCACATTCGTGTATTTACCATGTAGTTTTATCAGCAGGCACTTCTGGTTTGTAAAATAGATTCTAAAACTCCTATCGAACACAGAAACCTGCACGGTTTGAACGGTTTCCCCTACGATTTCATCGAACAGATCGGCAAAGTTGTTTCGGGCTTTGTTTAGCCTTTCAGGAAACGACAAATAACCCTCGCTCTGCTTGAAATGACATTTGAGGTTAAACTCCTTTTCGTGCTGCAAAAAAGTGAGCACCAACTCATCCGCATCCTGGCTGTAGGCCTGTGCCAACACCGATCTGCTGAGGCATTTGTTGAGCTGCTTGGCCAACGATTTCAGGAAAAAATAGTTATTGTGCATGGGTAGAAAAGTCGGGGTACAAAGATGAACGCTCGAAACCTTTCAAAGTGAAAAAACTTTTGACCTATATTTGAGCCCATTTTCAACAGAAAACTGATTAAAATCTTATCTAAAAACGAATGGCTGAAGTAATTAAGATGCCGAAAATGAGCGACACCATGACCGAAGGTGTTATTGCATCCTGGCACAAAAAGGTGGGCGACACCGTGAAATCGGGCGATATACTGGCAGAAGTAGAAACCGACAAGGCAACTATGGAGCTTGAATCGTACGAAGACGGCACCTTGCTCTACATCGGAGTGCAGGAAAAACAAAGCGTTCCGGTAGACGGCATTATAGCAGTTATTGGCAAAAAAGGAGAAGATTTTCAAGCCTTGCTTTCCGGTAAATCCGGAGGCCAGACTGAAAGTTCATCTGCAAAATCAGAACCTGCGAAAGAAGAAAAGCAAGAAGAAGCAAAACCTGCCGCTCCAGCAGTAGACACCGGCAACATTCCGGCAACTGTGATAAAAATGCCGAAAATGAGCGACACCATGACCGAAGGCACCATCGTGGCCTGGCACAAAAAGGTGGGTGACAAAGTAAAAGGCGGCGACTTGTTGGCAGAAGTAGAAACCGATAAAGCCACCATGGAGCTGGAATCTTATGAAGATGGTACATTGTTATACATAGGCGTTGAACAAGGCTCATCAGTCGTCGTAGACGGCATCATTGCCATTATAGGCAAAGAAGGGACTGATTACAAGCCCCTGCTGGCTGGCGGTTCATCGGCACCGGCTTCTGTGAAACAAGAAGAACAACCTGCCATAGAATCAAGCACAAAAGTTGCATCGTCAACACCAGTTGCAGTTACTGCTTCCGATGCATCGGGCAGAACAAAAGCTTCGCCGCTTGCCAAACGTTTGGCAAAAGAAAAAGGCATTGACGTGAGCGAAATAGCAGGCTCGGGCGAGAATGGTCGTGTTGTCAGAAAAGATATTGAGAATTTCTCTGGAGCACCTGCTTCTAAATCAGGTGCACCAGCTGCTGCCTCTACCAAAGCGCCGCAAGTTGCGCTAGGAACAGAAAGCTATCAAGACGTGCCATTGTCGCAAATGCGCAAGACGATTGCCCGTAGACTGTCCGAAAGTTTATTCACGGCACCGCACTTCTACCTCACCATGGAAATCAACATGGACAAAGCGATAGAAGCACGCAAAAGCATCAATGAATTTGCAGAAACCAAAATATCGTTCAACGACATGGTGTTGAAGGCTGTGGCAGCTTCGCTTCGTAAAAATCCAAAAGTGAATGCAAGTTGGCTTGGCGACAAAATCCGATACAACTACCACATCAATATAGGTGTGGCTGTGGCTGTAGACGAAGGATTACTGGTGCCTGTGGTTCGGTTCGCAGATCAGAAATCGTTGAGCCAGATATCTGCAGAGGTGAAAGAATATGGAGCCAAAGCCAAAAGCAAGCAATTGCAACCAGCAGATTGGGAAGGTTCGACCTTTACCATTTCAAACCTGGGCATGTTTGGCATAGAAGAATTCACTGCCATCATTAACCCGCCTGACGCTTGCATTTTGGCTGTTGGTGGTATCAAGGAAACTGCCATTGTAAAAAATGGTGCCCTGGCTATCGGCAATATCATGAAAGTAACCATGAGCTGCGACCACAGGGTTGTAGATGGCGCAGTGGGATCTACTTTCCTTCAAACCCTGAAAGGCTTGCTGGAAGATCCGGTGAGAATCTTGGCTTAAGTACTTTTCAACGTCCTTGAGATTTCAATCGCTTTTTTCCTGCGGGAAATTGAGTAATCCTGTTTTTGAAACATCACCCCTACCCTCTTCAGTGGAGAGGGAGCCAAATGCCTAAAACTAAACGTTGTCTCGAAATTCGAAACTGAACCCATACATTTCGAAAAATCGATAAACAAATGAAAAAAGTAACTGGACTTGGGGCATATTCTTCAAATGCATCAATCCTGCTAATACCAGACAATGGTACGAGCGCCATTTGGGCATGAACATGGACGAATATGGCCACATGTTCAGCTGGAAATCTACAGAAGATGAACAAGAAATCGGCTTGACGCAAGGGTCTGTTTTCAAGGAAGACACCACTTATTTCAGTCCCTCCACACAGCCGTTTATGATCAATTACCGGGTGGCAGATTTGGAAGTACTCCTGGTAGAATTTAAAAAAGAAAGCGTTGAACAAGTAGGAGAAATTCAGATTGAATCGTATGGGAAATTTGCCTGGATCATGGATTCTGATGGGCAAAAAATGGAGTTGAGGGAATCCACAAACTCAGAAGCATTTCATACTTGAAAGTTTGTTTTTAAACCCGGATACCCAACTTATCCCTCAACTATTTTAAGGTCAGCCTGGATTTATCGTGGCTCCAACCGGGAGGGCCGAAAATGTACATCAGCTTGTGTTTGAACGAAACAGGTTTATGAATGTCGGCCCACATTTTTTTCCATTCATATCCGATGTGATCAAAAGGATTGTTTGAACCCACGTTTTTGGTTAAGCCAAACACAGGTTGCTCAGTTTCAGGCGTAAAAGTACCAAACAGCCTGTCCCAAAATATGAATACCATCCCAATGTTTCGATCGAGATATCTGGGGTTGCTGGCATGGTGTACCCTATGATGAGAAGGCGTAACCATAAACCACTCAATGAAGCCCAGGTTGCGCACAAACTTAGTATGCACAAAAATGCCATAAAACTGAGTGAGCGCATACATCAACATGATGTCAAACCCATCGAAACCCAAAATTGCCAGCGGGAAAAAGTAGACCACCCGGTACAAGGGCTGAAAAACCGAAGATCTGAATCCCGTGGTGAAATTGAACATTTCGCTGGAGTGGTGTGTGAGGTGAATGGCCCAGAAAAACCGAACCCTATGGTCGACCCAATGCAAACAATAAAACATAAAATCGACAGCGATCAGCAATGCAATCCAATACAATATGCCGCTTTGCCAGCTGATAAATGCAAACTGATTAATCCAATGCAGCAAACCGATGTTGAAGCCTTTGAGCAAAATGTCAAGCCCGAGGTTGAGACTGGTGAATGCCACATTCACACCTGTATCCTTCAAGTCGTAGATTTTACGATTGAAGTAGTGGCTGGCAAAAATTTCGGCCAGAATGAGAACTACATAAATGGGAGCTTCAACAAGGGCAAGAAACTCCTCAATTGCAAACATATTCGGCAATGCTGCTCATTTTACTTCAAATACAAATGCTGCAAAATTATTCGAAGGACTGCGAATTTCATGCAAAAGATTGTACTTACCTTGGTTTTGGGCAAAGTATTGTAAATCAACGCCTGTTTTTCGGGCTGGCCTGAACGAATAATGTGAATCCCAAAACACCAAAGTCCCTGGTTTGGCAGTAGCCAAACTGTCTGGAGAAAGCTGTTTCGGCACCGGATTGAAGCTTTTTGAGTTTTTGTCCAACCAATAGTAAAACATGGTGTGGTTGATAAATTTCGGCCTGTCGCTGAACTGTTTTTCATTGACTTTGTACCATTCGGCCAATTGCTTGCAGGCTTTATCCTCTTCGCCAAGTGGAAGGGCTTTTACGGTTAGCAATATAAAAAAGAGGCTTAAACCGCTTAATGACCAGGCCTGCACATTATTTTTAACAGGTAAAAACACCAAAGCTGAGGCCAAAGCAACTCCAATAAATGAAGTTGGATCTGGTTCGTCGGTGAGCATGATGAAATTATGTTTGTAGCCCAGCCAGACATACGTGATGAAAGCAAATGGCACCAAGGCGTAAAGCACTTTATACGACTGTGGTAATTTGTGCAACTCACTGGCGCCCAAGGCAGCCATCACAGCCACCAGTGGAGCTATCACGCACATGTAGCGTAAGTTACCTCCCGTGCTCGGTCCAATAGGATATGCCTGCCAGTTGAACAAGCAATTGATCAGAATGAACAGGAAAACTGGCACCACCAGCACCCAGTTTGGCTGCTTTTTAGCCAAAACACACCAGGATAGATACACCAAGGCCAAAGTAAGTGCCACTGGACCAAAAACCACATGCAACGTTTTGAGATAATGGTCGAAACCTTGACGTGGATAGATGTCTTTCAACTCTGCCGATCCTCCCAGAATCTGGTTGTACAAATAAATCGGATCACCAGATGCGAGATAGCCCCAAAGATTTTGCAACAAAGGAAATAAGGCCAATAACAACATGGGAACCCAGTTTTTACCTATCAGCAGCACAAGGCCATAAATGGCCAATATGGGATAAAATTCTTGCCTGATGGTGCAGCAATAAGACAACAATAAGGCAGCGAAAATATGCTTATTCTTTGTGTAAAAATATACCCCGACTATGAGCAAAAAAGCCGTGATAAACTCCGAGTAGTTTCGAAAGGAAAGCGAAATCCAAAAGGGTTGAGTAGCCAACAAAACAAAAGCCATCCAAGGCGCACCAGCTTTTAGATTTTTTGCCGTGAGGTAGGCAAAATAGGCTGAAAATGCAGCTACAAGACAGTTTACAAATGCTACGAAGTTTTTACCCAACAAGGCAGGCAAAGCAAAAAGCACTTTATAGCCAGGTTTTGCCCAGTTGCCGAGCATTTCGTTGGGCGTGTACCAGAAGTCGAGCATATTTAGAAAATGTGCTGCTTCGTCCTGCTGATAAAATCCTTTTGATTTGGTGGAATAGAAATAATACAAACCTGCCAGAACCAGCGTAATACCCAGCACTGTTTTGTTTGTGTTGTCTTTTTCCAAGGTCTTGGTTTGTGGTTTCTTGATTTGTTCGGCCATAGTACGCTGTTTGTCAGGCGGCGAAAATAGCAAGTAAAATTTTTAATGAAGGTGATTTTAGATTTTCAGAAGTCTAAGTCATTAAAAATGTATGCGTTGCTAAGCGTTTACGGCTGATCAATTCATCATCACAGCCTTCCTTCTTTTGAAAAGCACCCAACCACTTCCCTCCTGCTGTTTCTCCACCAATGGAAAACGTTCTTTCAACTCTGCGGCATGGGTTATTTTGGCCAACACATATACATCTTTGGAGGTGCTGCCTGCGAGCAACTTGGCCATCCATTCTGCCGAGCCTCTGTTCAAATCGTTGGGATAGTAGAATTGAGGCTTGTTTTTAGGTTGCAAATCAACATAGAAATAATGGGCATAACTTTTATATCCATAGGTGAGCACATACACATCTTTCCTGGCCAACTCTTTAAAAATTCCAATGGCGGTGCCTTGCGAAAACTGTTCGATCCGGCCAATAAATGCCCATAAAATGAGCACAACCAGGATGGATGTTCCTCCAAAAAGGGTGTACAAAGCTTGCTTTATTTTACCCTGCCTAAACCAAATAAAAGGCAACAATGCCACACCCGCAGCAAAAAGCCCCACAGTCCATTCGATGCCAGTCCAGTGTACTACAGTTTCCAAATTGGCCACAGCAAACGGATCTGCAGCCAACAGTTTTTTCAATAAAGAAGTATCCTGGGCAAGAAAGGGCAAAGCAATTACCGGAACGGCAATAATCAAACCTATCACCACCAATGACCACCGCAACCAGGCTGGCAACTCCCAGTCTTTATGGATGAGGCGATAAGCAGAATAAGCTGCCCCAAACGTGATGGGGAAATAGCACAACGATGAATAATGAACAATTTTTGACTGCACCAGGCTAAACACAATGAGCACCACCCAAAACAGAGCCAACATCAGCCTGACATACAAACGCCTGAACAAAACAGGATCCGGCTTTGACATGTGGGTATGAATGAAAAACAACGAAGCCGGAAAGCAACCAAACAGCAGCACCACAACATGATAGCCCGGAAATCCACCATGACCTGCATCTTCGGTGCTGGCCAATCTGATGTTGTATCGTAAAAACTGCTCGATGAACCAGGTGCCCTGATGTTGGTATTCATATCCAACCCAAAGCAAAGCTCCAATAGATGAAGCTGCGAGAAACATAGGCACATCGTACCAGGTAAAGAACAGCTTAAACTTGTTCCATGCCCAAAAAATGGCAACCGTGAGTCCAAAAATCAACAGCGCCACGGGGCCTTTGGTCATCATGCCCAGGCCAATGAATATGCCAGAGGTGAACAAGAGCATCCAGGGAGAACGAATTCTGGTTAAATGATAATTAACTTCGCTTCGAATGAAAAAATAGCGGATGAAATAATGCAAGCCCAGAAAAACAAAGAGATTGAGCCAAGGATCGATGATGCCGGAATGAAAATAAAAGTGGGGCAAAAGAGAACCTGCAAAAGCCAAAGCCCACAGCAAGCCAAAACGTTCGTCGAAGAGCCATCGGCCAATTCTGAAAACCACAACCAAGGTCAGTATACCACAAACGGCATTCGGAAAGCGTGCCGCAAATTCATTGACGCCCCAAACTTTCATGCTCAATGCCTGGAGCCAAATGAATAGAGGAGGTTTCTCCCAAAAGGGTTCAAAATTGATAAATACCCGACCAAACTCTTTGGTAATGAGCATTTCTCGGGCGCACTCTGCAAAATTGATCTCGTCCCAATCGAATAAGTGGACACCGCCTAAAAATGGAATAAAAAGCAAACCTCCTGCAATGGCTATCCAAAGAGGTTGTATTCTGGGCTTAGCTGTATTCATGGTGAAACTCGTGGCAAACTAAAGGACTTTGAAATAGAATCAATTTAACATCGTGAAGAATTATTCTTATTTATCAAGTCATTCTAAATTTAGAAGCATTTAAAACAGCAAGATTTATCTTAGCCATTTGCCAATGGGATTGCTCATGAACAACCAGTACAAGCTTCCGGTACTTTTGAAAGTGCAGGCAGAGCGGCTTCTGGGAATGGTCGCTTGGGAATCTTAATCGGTTCAGTTGTTGAGTAATTTCGGTTGAGGGGTGGGTTTGACTTTTGCCGGTAAAAACGGCTTTTTCAAAGTTACGTAAGCTAGGGCGAGGATCGTATTCATATTGCAAGTGCTGAATGGGATTGGTTTTCTGGTTTTGGGCGTTCGTTGTTATTTCGGTGGGCCGAAAGATAGCCGGGTCATATTTGAAGTACGCGATCATGGTGTTGCCATATCTAATTCTCAACGTTGGTATATAAGATTTTAAGATTCACCTTCATCCTTTAAAATCTGCTCAACCAGCGAATTGCCCAACCAAAAACCAGCTTTGTTTTTTAGTTAATTACGGGTTTAATTTCAGTAATCAGGCGCTTATTTTTTGCTAAAATCAAAAGGCCAACTAAACCCAAAGTTGAAAGTCCTTCCTTTTTGCCACTTTGGTTCCTATTCGTATGTCTATCAATAGTAAGTTGCAATGCATTTCCAAAGCCAAGGTAATTGCCTGGGACTCTCCCTCGTCCAATGTTTCACGTAAACTTGCGACTTTACTTGTATTTTTTGGTGTTACAACTTCGATCCATTCTGCACTTTTATAGGAGCTGAGATCTACTCTAATTCCTTCTAGTTCCATAACCTCATCATGAACAGCAGGAGGAATCAAAACTTTAAAAAACACGTCTTTAAGGATGATAAGCCTCTGAATTACAATAAGATTAGCAATGATTGATGTGTCAGACACAATTATCATACAAAGGATTTTGCCGTTTCCAAATCACTTTTATATTCTTCTGATCCATAATGAAGAGGGATATTCCTTTTTGCTAACTCCTTTTGAAAACTAATCTGATGGATGCCTGCAATTCCGCTGGCCTGTGCCAACGTAATTCGTTCTTCTGAAAATAGAAGAATGGCGATTTTCAGAAGGATTTCTTCTGCCGAAATCCCAGTTTGCTGAACCAAATGATCAGATATCGAAATATTCATTTGTATCTTTATTTACGATTTCTCGAATACACAAAAGTACGCAATATTGGTGAAATATTAGAGGGAAAAGATGAAAAAACCAACTGCCAATGATAGCAATTTCGGTCACATTGCGCACAAGATTCTGGAACGCTTTAACTCAAGCTAGTTGAATGGAATCCCAAGAACATGAATACGTGTATTCTTCAGAATTTTCTACCCAATTCGATCTTACCGGATTATCTATCCGATTGACTAATTTTTACTTGTCATAGCAAATGTGACATGTCTTTTTGCCGGTAAAAACGGCTTTCTCAACCGCCCTCTAGCAAACGAGGGAGAGTGATCCTGGTAGTCTTTGGGTGCAATTTATCAATTCACAAGCATTTAGAAACGTTCAAAACTGCCTTTAAAATGTTAGATTTTTTGTTGCATTTTAAGAAACGCATAACTTTGCAACTTCGTAATGTGCCCATCTAATGCATAACCAATCATGAAAAAATTCATTCCACAACCCATTTTCCGAATTCTTCTTATCGTTTTCACATGCAGTTTCGGAGTTGTAATCGCCCAAGATCCAGTTAAAAAACAGTTCATCGAAACCAATGGAACTGTGAATGTGATCAAGAAAGATGGCAATCAATTGTACATCGGTGGCTCTTTTTCTGGAGGAGGCTACCGAGCGGGTAAAATGGCTGTAGTTTCACCAACCAAAGACATTCCAGATCCTGCTTTTCCGAGATTTAACTCAACTGTAAACATCATCATTGAAGATGGCGACGGTGGTTGGTATGTAGGCGGTTCCTTTACCAGAATCGGAAACTTACAAAAAAACTACCTGGCAAGAATAAAATCCGATTACACAGTAGACCCTGATTTTAGTCCTTCACCCAACAGCACCGTTACATACATGCTGTTGCACAACAATACACTTTATGTTTCTGGCAGTTTTACCAACATTGGCGGCAGTGCCATAAACCGCTTGGCTGCAATCGACAAAAACACAGGCATTGCCGGTAGTTGGAATCCGGATTTGAATGCAGCAGTAAACAGCATAGCCATTTCTGGCGACACCATGTTTATTGGTGGTAATTTTTCAACCATTGGTGGCAATCCACACAGCTATTACGCCAAACTTAGTGTGAGCACAGGTAATGTCCTTCCTTCTGTTTCTACCAATGGCGTTGTGAATACATTGGCCATTCACGATAACAAGGTTTTTTTAGGAGGTTCGTTTTCTGCTGGCGGATATGATGTGAGCCGAATGGCCTATTACAGCAACACTTCTGACTATCCAAGGTTTGTGTTTCCAAGACCAAACAGCACCATTGAAACCATGGTTGAAGATGGAAATGGAGGCTGGTATATTGGTGGCAATTTTTCGCAAATTGATGGTATCAACATCAACAGACTGGCACATATCAGGGCTGATTTTACGGTTGATCCCAACTTTGCACCCAACCCCAACAGTACAGTTCAAAGTCTGTTAAAAGTTGGCGACATCCTAAACGTAGGAGGTGCATTCACCAATTTTGCAGGCAATAATATCAACCGCCTGGCAGCCTACAACCTCACGTCGAATAGCATGGTGAATTGGAATCCCAACGTAAGTGCTACCGTAAATTCAATGGCCATTTCAGGAAACCACATGTATATTGGCGGTAGCTTCACCACCATTGGAGGCAAAAAGCAAGAATATTTCGGGAAAATTGATTTGATTACTGCCGAGTCACTACCTTGTATTTCCACCAACAGCACCGTGCAAAAAATCATCAACGAAGGCAACAACCTGATTTTAGGCGGCTCATTCAGTGCAAGCGGATTTGCCACCAACTATCTGGCTGAAGTTACTACCACAAACGATTATCCCAATGTCGTATTTCCTGTAGCCAATAGTGCCATCCAAACTATAATATCCGATGGCGCAGGCGGCTGGTTTATTGGTGGCAATTTTTCGACGGTTGATGGAGTGACACGAAACCGGATTGCCCACATTCTGCCAAACAGAACCGTAGATCCTAACTTCGATCCAAATGCCAATAGTACTGTAAATGTATTGACCCTTGATGGCAATACACTTTACGCAGGAGGTTCTTTTACAACCATGGGAGGTAATACCATGAACAGAGCAGCAGCCATAAATGCCACCACGGGTCAGGTGATCAGCACATGGAACCCGGATGTAAACAACACCGTTGTCGACATCGTGGTAGACGCCAATAATGTTTATATAGGTGGTTCATTCACCATGGTTGGCGGACAAACCAATAACTACCTTTGTGCATTAAACAAAACCACAGGAGCATTAAATACAGGTTGGAATCCAAATCCAAATTCAACCGTTTATGACCTCCAAATCCACAATGGAAAACTGTATGTGGGCGGAGCCTTTAGTCAGATAGCATCCCAAACCCGACGACATTTGGTTGCATTCGATTTGCCTTCGCTTACTTTGAATGCATGGGACCCAAATTCCAATAGTTCCATTTTCAAAATGCTGCCTAAGGGAAATAAAATGTACGTCTCAGGTAGTTTTTCAAACATAGGAGGTCAACCCAGAACCAGACTTGCGCTCATCAATCTGAACAACAACAACGCAACCTTGTGGAACCCATCATTAAATGGCAACATCAATGCCATGAGCATAGTAGGCGAAAGTTTATACGCTGGTGGTGATTTCACCCTTGCTGGAAATCAAAACAGACTTCGTTTGGCAAAATTGGACACAGGAGGAAATGGAGCTATTTCAACCTGGACGGTCGATTTCAACAGCACTGTAAATGCCATAGCCAATACAGGCAACACCATATTAATTGGTGGCAGCTTTACACATTCCAAATATGACGACAAAAGACATCTCACATCTTACAATACCCAAACTGGTCTCATCAACAGCTGGAATGCAAATTGCAATAGTACAGTAAACGATTTTATTCTAAACGGGCAAAACCTACTGGTAGGAGGTTCGTTTACCAACATTGGCAACCAAACCCGAAACAGGCTGGCTCAGATATCTATAACCACTGGCGTGGCAACTTCCTGGAATCCTAATTTAAACAGCACTGTACATTCAATCAGCCTCAGGGACACGCTTCTATTTGTAGGTGGATATTTCACCACTGTTGGCTCCAGAACAAGAAATTATGCAGCAGCTATCAACATCACCAATGGAAACGTGAGCCCATGGAATCCGCAATATGATAACTATGTAAATTCCATTGTGAGTGGTGCAAACTTTGTTTTGGTTGGGGGAGTTTTCAATTATGGAAAATACGAACAACGCAGAAGCATTGCAGCCATTTCAAAAGGCAATGAACTCTTTACAGCGTGGGATCCTGCCACAAATTCAAGTATTTCTACTTTCCTCATCAACAACAACCAGATGATAATCGGAGGTAGTTTTACCCAGGCTGGTGGGCAACCCAGAAACAGGTTGGCAGCACTTAACTTAAATAATAACGTAGCTACTACCTGGAATCCAAACGCCAATGCTGAAGTGAGCTCCATGGTGCTGGATGGTGAAAACTTGTACATTGGGGGTTCTTTCACCTCCATCGGAACAACCAGGCGAGATTACGCTGCACAGCTAAGTTTGACAAATGTTCAGCCAGCTGCCTGGAATCCACAATTCAACCAATACACCAATACTATGATAAAAACAGGTGACAAACTGCTTGTGGGTGGTGTTTTCGATTACTTGAAATATGAAGCCAGGAGCAATCTTATGGCAATAAACCTAACTACCAATCTGATCACAACCTGGGACCCAAAGCCGAACAGCACGGTGAATCAACTGCTCATGGAAGATAACAACGTGATAGTAGCAGGAAGCTTTACCAATGCAGGAAACCAACCCCGAAACAGGCTGGCTTTGATCAGCAAAGCTACAGGATTGGCCACTACCTGGAATCCGAATGTGAATGGGACAGTGAATGATATGGTAAAATGGAATGATGACTTAATCATTGGAGGAAGTTTTGCAACCGTGAATAGTGTAAATCGGGCCAACATTGCTGTGCTAAGTCTCGGTGGCAATGGCCCTCTTGGAGCAAATTTCGATGCAAATGGAGAAGTAAACTGCCTAGCCATAAATAACAACACCTTGTATGTAGGTGGCAGATTCACACAGATAGGTTCTCAACCACGCAGGTACTTTGCAGGTTTTAACATGACTGATAATGGCATATTACCTGTAAACCCTGATTTTAATAGTTGGGTTAACGGTTTGTCTATAGACAACGGTTGGCTGTTCATAGGTGGATCATTTACCCAAACTGCCAACAACACGAGCGAACGCCGATATCTTGCTTCTTTGGACCTGGCTACCAACACACTCACCAACTGGAACCCTACCACCAATGGAACAGTGCAAACGGTTCTTGGAAAATACAACCTGGCATTTGTAGGAGGCAACTTCACACAAGCCGCTGCCCAAACTTTGCGCAACTTTTCCATTATTAACAGACAGGAATTCAGTTCGCCTTGGTATCCTTCATTTAATTCCACTGTTAATACCCAATTGATTGACGATTCCTCCTTGTATATTGGAGGAGCCTTTACCAGCTACAATGATGAAGAGGATTATTATTTGGCCAAAGTGGTTTACCCATGGGCAGATTTTGTGGTGAGCACAAAACCAAAATTGTCTTCAAGTGCAGATTTCAATGTATTTCCAAATCCTAACCGTGGTTCATTCACCCTTTCAATTTCAAATTCACAAGCAACCCGCATGGATATTTTCAATCAGACCGGGGCAAAGGTTTACACAGACACCAAACCTGCTTCTGGTAAAATTTTAAACCTTCAATTGGCCAAAGGCTTGTATGTCATCATGCTGCATACTGAAAATGGTCTGCTGTCTAAAAAAATGCTGGTTGATTAGCAAGTTTGAACATTCGAAAAAAAACCCGGGTTACACGATCCGGGTTTTTTGTTATGGAGGCTTCTATGATTATGATATAACCAATAATCAGGTGCCGCTCCTCTGGAGCTCTGATTCATGGCATTTGGCTCCTCTGGAGCCGGGAAAACAGAACTTGAAACTGGGAAATATTGGTCTCAATTAATTTTTTTGAAAAGGACTATTCAACAGAAATTTAAAAACAATTCCCTGGCTTTTGATTTTTGCTGGTTCATTTGCAATCAAATCATGCTGGCAAAACGAATCATTCCTTGCTTTGATATCAAGGACGGAAAACTGGTTAAGGGCACCAATTTTGTAAACCTGGTAGAATTGGGAGACCCCATTGCGCTTGCCAGGCGCTATTGCGAGCAAGGAGCAGATGAACTCGTCTTTCTCGACATCACTGCCACGGTAGAAAAACGAAAAACACTCGCTTCCCTGGCAAAAGCCATTGCTGCTCAAATTAATATTCCATTTACCATAGGCGGAGGCATCACATCTGTGGACGACGTAAAACCCCTACTCGATGCAGGAGCAGACAAAGTAGCAGTAAATTCAGCCGCTGTTAAAAATCATGACCTCTTAGCTGAACTCGCCCAACATTTTGGCAGTCAGTCCGTGGTTTTAGCCATCGATAGTAAGTTTGAAGACGGTGAACATTGGGTTTACACACATGGTGGTCGAGCAAAAACTTCCAGTAAAACAAAAGCTTGGGCCAAGCAAATGGCAACAGCAGGTGCAGGTGAAATTTTACTCACATCGATGGATCACGATGGCACCCGAGGAGGTTTTGCGCTGGAACTTACAGCCTGGATGTCTGAAAATTTACCCATTCCAGTTATTGCTTCGGGGGGTGCTGGTACTTTGGAGCATTTTGTTGAAGTTTTTAAACAGGGTAAAGCTGACGCTGCACTGGCTGCTAGCCTATTTCATTATGGCGAAATGGATATTTCAGTTTTAAAGAAAGGCTTGTTCGACAACCACATTCAAGTTAGAATGTAATCATGAAAATCATTCCCGCCATAGACATTCTCGATGGCATGTGCGTGCGCCTGCTGAAAGGCGACTATCAACAAGCCACATTTTATCCGGTTTCACCCTTGGTTTACGCCCAAAAGTTGGCCGATGCAGGCATGGAGCATTTGCATTTGGTCGACCTGGAAGGGGCCAGATCAAGCCATTTCACCGCATACGATTTGCTGCAAGATTTGGCGAATGGAACCACTTTGAAAATTGATGTAGGTGGGGGCGTACGAACTCTTGAAGTCATTGAAAAAGTGCTTGACAAAGGTGCGTCTCAGATAAATCTGGGTTCTGTTGCCCAACAACAGCCCGAAAAAGTGGTGGAATGGGCAAATCAAGTGCAGAAAGAAACCATCATCGTTGGAGCCGATGTGCGGGAAGGTTTGGTAGCAACCCATGGTTGGCTGGCCGAAAGCAACACCCGGGTAGAAGAATTAATTGCATTTTATGTAAGCAATGGTTTTGAATATTTCACCGTCACGGACATCAGCAAAGATGGAACATTGAAAGGTCCGGCCATTCAGCTTTACAAAGATATTTTGCAGCAATTTCCTGATATTAAGCTTGTTGCAAGTGGAGGTGTGAGCTCTTTAAGCGACCTGGATGTGTTGGCAGAAACGGGCTGTTTTGGTGCCATCGTAGGCAAAGCACTCTTCGAAGGTCACATACCTTTGCCGGAATTAGGCTTATGGCAAACGAAAAATAACTAAATTAGCCTCCTGAAACATCTTCACTTTTTACCATCATGAACATCAAAATAAATAAGGCCCTGTGCGTTGCCATTTTCTTCGCTTTCAGTCTTTCGTTGCATGCACAAACTGGAATAAAGTTCCATCAGGGAAGTTTCGAAGAAATAAAGGCCGAAGCAGCCAAAACCAACAAACTCATTTTCATGGACGCCTATGCTACTTGGTGTGGTCCTTGCAAATGGATGGCAGCCAAGGTATTTACCGATGAAAAGACAGCCGCTTTTTACAATGCCAACTTTGTAAATGCAAAAATTGACATGGAAAAAGGTGAGGGAATCGAGTTGGCCAAACAATTTCAGGTAACAGCCTACCCTACCCTGCTTTACATTGATGACAAAGGCAAAGTAGTACACCGTGGTTTGGGTGCCCGTGATGTAAAAGAATTCATCGCTTTAGGTGAAATAGCACTCGACCCCAACAAAAGACTTGGTGGTCAACTGGAAAAATATGAAGCCGGCAACAGGCAAAAGGACTTCTTATTTGGCTATGTAAAAGCCATTATGGAAGCCAATATTCCTTTCGACAAGCCGCTGGAAGAACTATTTAAGCAATTGAACGAAACCGAAATCGTGTCGAATCCAGCATGGGAATTGATGAGGGATGGCTTGGCAAAATCTGAAGGTTTTGTTTGGGATACATTTTTACGCTACAAAGACCAACTGGCAAAAGCACACGGCGAAACAGCCGTAATTGGCAAAGCAGAGGAAGTACTGACCAACGACGCCTTCCGGACCTATCGCAACAACGGGAATCTGGAAACACTTACTGCCACCATTAAAAAAGCTGGCATTGCAGACCCTGAGAAAGTGCTGGGAGCAGCCCGTCTTGATCTGGCCTGGCGCAAAAAGGAATATGCGAACTATGCGACGGAGGTAGTCAATTATTACAAAAAGTTTCCAAACCAACAGGCCAACTGGCTCAATACGCATGCCTGGAATTTCTATGAGCAGGTCGACAATAAAGCCCAACTTCAAGAAGCTGTGAAAATGGCTAAAAAAGCCACTGAAATGAGTCCTTCGTATGCCGTTATGGACACCTATGCTTCTGTGTTGTACAAAGCTGGCAATAGCAAAGAAGCTTTAGTTTGGGCCGAAAAAGCCATTGCAACGGGCAAAGCTGCCGAAGAAGATGTGACTGGAACAGAAGAATTGAAGCAAAAAATCAAGCAAACTTCTGCTAAAAAATAAAATATGAATGTTAAGAGTTTGAGGTTTGGGTTTTTGTTGTTGTTGCCTGTTTTTTCTGGCGTGATGTCGGTGACTGAAGCCCAAACCAAAAAACTTTCAGCTACGGTAGACTTTGCACGGTATCGGTTGTCGCAGGGAACGAATAGGCTGCATGTCACTTTTGCTGTAGATGCTGCATCGCTCAATATGGTGAAGCAGACAAACGACACCTACGAAGGCAGTTTGGTGATGCACCTGGTGGTGGAAGATTCCGCAAAAACCTGGTATGCCGACAAATTCAGGCTCAATACAGGCAAAATGGCCGACACCATGAGTGGTTATGCTGTGATGCAATTTGAAAAAGACGTATTTCTGCCGGAAGGCACATTCGATGTCAGCATCAAAGCACACGACGAGGCCGCCAATGAAAAAGACTGGACAGAGGTGAAATTTCCTGTCACATTCGATTTTTCAAAAGACACCTTGGCTATTTCAGACCTCACGTTCAAACGACGGGAAAATGCAAGCCAGTTGGTGAGCGATGTATCGGGCTTTTACCCGGAACCTGATACCTCCATCACGACTTATGCTGAGATTTATGGAGCCAACCTTAAATTGGGACAAGACGAACCTTACCTGACTTACCTATCTATATATCCTGCCAGAAGTAAGCGGGCCATGGCAGGGTTTGGAACTATGAAGCGCATGAAAGCCGATTCGGTGAAAGCATTTGCTGCCGATATCAACATCAAAAATCTTCCTTCGGGCAACTATTACCTTCGGTTGGAACTGAAGGACAAAGAAAACAAAGTCATAGGCTACAGCAGCAAGTATTTCCAACGCAGCAACCCGGCTGGCGACTCCCTGTGGAAGCAATTGAATCCTGTGACCCAGGAAGAATTGGCAGAAAGCCCAATTTCAAAGCTGACCCTGGCACAATTGAAACTATACACCGCTTCGCTGCAACCCATTGCCAATTCCGCTGAAAAAAATACCATAGCATGGCTGAGTAAGTCGGACAAAACCGGCGATAAAATGAAAAAATATTTGCTGGAGTTCTGGAAACGAAGGGATAAAGCGGAACCAGAGAAAGCGTTTGTTGAATACCGCCAACGGGTAGATATTGCCCAAAAGGCGTACGGAACACAGCGACTTTTTGCATACGAAACCGACCGTGGACGGGTGTTTCTTCAATATGGCAAACCCAATTTGATTGAAAACGAAATGTCGGACAGGTTCAGAAAAGCCATGGACTATCGAAACAATGTCCCCTACGAGGTTTGGTACTATTACCAATTGGATGAGCCTAAGCAAAATGATGTAATTTTTGTTTTTATCCAGGAAAATAGGGCCAACAACAATTACCGCCTGCTGCACTCTACGGGCATCGGCGAAGTGCGTAACCGGGAATGGCGCAGGGTGGTGGAAGACAACATGACTACCAATTATGACCGCCTCGACCCCAACGACCGCTACGATCCTCAGGATAGGATGAGGTTCAGATAATTACGAGGTTTCACGCAAAGACTAAAGAGGCGAGTTACGAGGATGGGTTCTGGGTCAAGTCGGTATGTCGATGTGTTGAACCACATAGTTCGCATGGTTATGTCGTTGCCTCCAAAAGATCTCTCCTTGGGTCGGGATGAGGACAGAAAAGGTCTGTCTCTGAACCATTTACACTGAATCTTGCCTTTGCTTACTGTGCCTCCAAACCTATAAGGTTTTCAAAAACCTTATAGGTTTTATTTATCTGCTTTTGGCTCCAGAGGAGCCCGATGTCAATAGAAAAAAATCTATGTTGATTTAAAGAGCTCCAGAGGAGCGGAATTTCCCATTGCCTCCAAAAGATCCCTCCTTGGGTCGGGATGAGGACAGAAAAGGTCTGTCTATGACCTATTTAAACTGAACCTTGCCTTTGCTTACTGTGCCTCCAAACCTATAAGGTTTTCAAAAACCTTATAGGTTTTATTTATCTGCTTTTGGCTCCAGAGGAGCCCGATGTCAATAGAAAAAAATCGATGTTGATTTAAAGAGCTCCAGAGGAGCGAAATTTCCCGTTGCCTCCAAAAGATCCCTCCTTGGGTCGGGATGAGGACAGAAAAGGTCTGTCTCTGAACCATTTACACTGAATCTTGCCTTTGCTTACTGTGCCTCCAAACCTATAAGGTTTTTGAAAACCTTATAGGTTTTATTTATCTGCTTTTGGCTCCAGAGGAGCCCGATGTCAATAGAAAAAAATCGATGTTGATTTAAAGAGCTCCAGAGGAGCGGAATTTCCCATTGCCTCCAAAAGATCCCTCCTTGGGTCGGGATGAGGACAGAAAAGGTCTGTCTCTGAACCATTTACACTGAATCTTGCCTTTGCTTACTGTGCCTCCAAACCTATAAGGTTTTTGAAAACCTTATAGGTTTTATTTATCTGCTTTTGGCTCCAGAGGAGCCCGATGTCAATAGAAAAAAATCGATGTTGATTTAAAGAGCTCCAGAGGAGCGGAATTTCCCATTGCTTCCAAAAGATGCCTCCTTGGGTCGGGATGAAGACAGAAAGGAGAGATTCAAATGGCAATTAAAGGCGAAAAGGGGGTTGGTCGCTAGCTTAAAGTCAGTACAAAAGGCTGCCAAGACTATTTTATCACAGGAAATGGGTACAACCATGAGGAAGAAAATTAAATTCTTACTTTGCAGTCATCAACAAGAAGAGCTGTATGAAGGGAGAGTTTCACGTACGGTTCTCACGAAGCATGCTCGGGACAAGTTGTTGGAAGGCTGGGGTGCAATTCCACTGCATCACCCGATTAACAAGCATTGTAAGCCATCATTCAATAAAAAAACTAACTAAGTGAGAGAAATATGAGCGTTTTTAATGTGATGAATTATCTATCGTTTTACTTTAGAAAAACAGGCGATTTGCTTATTCCTTTAATTGGATTAATGTGTTTACTCACAACAACTTCTGCAGCTCAAAATACACCCTTGAGGGTGGGTATAATTGGTTTGACCCATACTCATGTACACTGGATTTTGGGAAGACCGGCAGACGACAAGGTTGAAATAGCAGGTATTGTGGAAAGCAATATGGAATTGGCAAGACGATATACAAAACAACATGGTCTTTCCATGGATTTAGTATATCCATCCATGGACGACCTTATCCAACATGCTAAGCCTGAAGCAGTACTTGCATTCGGTACTATTTATGATCACCTTGAAATTGTAGAAAAATTTGCGCCTTTGGGAATTCATGTGATGGTTGAAAAACCATTGGCAGTGAGTTTAGATCATGCAAAAAAAATGGAAGCTCTGGCAAAAAAGCATGGTATTTACCTTCTGACTAACTACGAAACTACATGGTATCCAACTGTACATTCGGCTTTTGAACTATTAAAAAGCGATAGTATTGGCAGTTTGAGTCAGCTAATTGTGCGAGACGGGCATAAAGGCCCCTTTAAAATAGGCGTAAACAAGGAGTTTTTGGAATGGCTTACCGATCCTGTTAAAAATGGAGGTGGGGCGATTACAGATTTCGGATGTTATGGAGCAAATATTGCAACCTGGATGATGAATGGGGATAAACCCGTATCTATTATTGCAGTCACACAACAGTTGCAAAAAGAAAACAACCCTTATGTTGATGACGAATCAACGATAATTCTCACCTATAAAAACGCAAAAGTTACCATACAGGCTTCGTGGAATTGGCCAATAGGTAGAAAAGACATGGAAGTTTATGGACAGAAGGGTGTCGTCTATGCGGATAACAGGAATGACCTGAGAATACGTTTAGCTGAAGGTTATGATGGATTTCATGAATATAAAAGGAGATTGGATGAACTCCGGCCTCCTTTTAATGACCCGTTTGCACATTTGGCAGCTGTTATTCATAAGGAAATCTCTTTGCCAAGGTATGATCTTTCATCGCTTGAAAACAATATGATTGTTATGGAAATTCTTGATGCAGCCAGATTATCTGCAAAAAAAGGAAGAGCTGTAAAAATGAAATAGCAACGACCTGCTAAACACGGGTTTTGCGTCAGGCGGGGTGTGGTGCAAACTTGGAACTTTGTGCTGTCTATTACAGTGTAGTGCTGGCAGTTAATTTTGTGCTCCAAAACCCGCCGAAACACCAAGTCCAAAACGTGTGCAAAATAGCTGCACCCCAATCGGCGTAAAAACGGATGACAAAAAAGTTAAGGAAACCAAAAGACCATGAATCAGGACTTTTAGCAGCAAAAGGACTTTATTTTCAAAGGCAGGAGCGTGAAAATACTTGCTTCCAAACATGGCTCGTTTTTGTACCATTTTTGGTGTTTTTCACCACTAACTTCTTCAGCAGGACTCCTCAAGTGACCTACAAACTTCTCAACAAGACCACAATGGACTAAAATACATAATTTTATAAATTAACATGCAATTTTTAAAAAATAGTAATATTATTGCGTTGGTATTTAAAGAGAGTAAGAATGGGAAAAAGAGTTGCGCTTGTTGTAATAACAACACATGCGTTTATTGAAAAAGCGTAAGTTTACAAAATGATAGTAAATTGTAAATGAGATTCTAACGAGAATTGGGGGTTGGAAAACCTGCGTATATTTACAAGTGAGCGTTCATTGGCTTTCCACTTCAATAAATTTGAAGTCTCAACTACTTCACTATCCAAAAAAGAATACCCAAATGTTATAGATTACAAAAATCATACAAGTCCGATAACCCCAACGAACATCACCCAATTCACAATCAATCCCCCGAAAAATATGAAAGACAACCATTATCTCAAGAAAGAGCTCTATGAGTTAGTTAAAAAAGACAGTACAATTTTTGAATTTATTCAAGAATCATCCTTCGATGGCATTTGGTATTGGGATTTGGAAAAGCCTGAAGAGGAATGGATGAGCCCTAAATTTTGGTCCGTTTTAGGGTATGATTACCAGGTTATGCCGCACAAACCGTCTGCATGGCAGCATATCATAAATGCTGATGATATGAAACTCGCTATGGAGCTTTTCACGAAACATTGTGAAAACCCCGAAATACCATATGATCAAACCATAAGGTACACCCATAAAAATGGATCTACAGTTTGGATAAGGTGCAGAGGTTTGGCCATGAGAGACGAAGAAGGCAAGCCAATCAGAATGTTAGGTTCGCACCAGAATATTACCGAGTACATCAAAAGCGAGGATAAACTCCATAAAATTGTCGCCTTATTAAATTACACGCAAAAAATTTCTAGCACAGGAAGTTGGGAACTTGATTGTAAAACCAATGAGGTTTTCTGGACAGAAGAGCTATACAACATGTATGGTTTCGATTCTACAATTCCGCCACCACCCTACACCGAACACATGAAGCTCTTTACTCCGGAAAGTTGGGAGCAATTGTCTTCTGCATTAAAACTCACCCAAGAAAAAGGAATCCCGTATGAACTGGAACTAAAAACAATCCGTAAAGATGGTAGCGAAGGTTACATGTGGGTTCATGGAGAAGCTGAACTTGATGCAAAAGGAGACATAACCCATATCAAAGGGATTGCACAAGACATTACAGAAAAAAAACTTGCTGCTGAGAAAATAAGGATCAATGAAGAAAGATGGCAATTTGCTATTGAAGGTAGCGGTGATGGAATTTGGGAATGGAGACCACAAGAGAAAAAGACCTATTATTCAAATCGCTGGTTAGAAATGTTAGGTTATAAACCAGAAGAGTTTACTGACAGCGATTATGAATGGAGTTCCAGAATACATCCCGATGATGTTGAATTTACATTTGCTGAAATTTCTAATAATTTATCGGGAAAAATAGATTCTTTTAACTTTGAACACTGCTGTCCAACAAAAAATAAAAAAGCTTGAGAAAGTCCAAAAGTCGAAATTTGAGGTCGACGAAAACTTCAAGTTTCTATGGGCTTAATCAAGCGGGTTAAAAATAGTAAAAAGCCGTTAATG
>Ga0247832_1000731_pt1 | contig 64557 bp, 59 predicted proteins | sample LaCruzMarch2015__10_FD_192407 | JGI IMG/M metagenome (GOLD analysis project Ga0247832, IMG submission 192407) | Freshwater microbial communities from meromictic Lake La Cruz, Castile-La Mancha, Spain - LaCruzMarch2015_4m | ecosystem: Environmental > Aquatic > Freshwater > Lake | place: Spain... | reverse complement strand
CCTTTGCCTGTTCCTATAGCTGTTCCACCGGAGATAGTAAATGGAACATCTGCGCCAAGTTCTGCTCCAATCTTTTCCATATCGTTTCGTTTCAGACCAAGATTAAAAAGAGCATCCATTCCAACTATTGCTGCCCCGGCATTAGCACTTCCGCCAGCCATACCACCAGCTATTGGAATTTCCTTTGTTAAGGTAATAGTTATTCCATCTGAGATGCTAAATTTCTTGCGCATTAGCTCGACAGCTTTAGCAGCTAAATTCTCTTTATCTAGCGGGAGATGATTATTGGTTTTTCCTGTCGATTGGACCTGTACTTGCCCATTGTCATTTAGTTCAATTCTTACATCATCAAAGATTGAGACTGCTTGAAATACTGTTGCCACTGGATGAAATCCATCTTTTTGCAGCGGACCAACTGAGAGCTGAAGATTAATCTTTCCTGGAACTCGAACCAGAACATAGGCGCTCATGTGGTGAGGGTATTACTACGGCGCTATTAACGCCTATCTAATTGACGAGCAATTGCCAGAAAGTCATCAATTGTTAGCGCTTCTCCACGAATAGTTGGCTCAATTTCTGAAGCGATTAGCAGCTGCTCGGCCTGGGCTGATCCCCCGGCAAGATCTGCATAAATTGAGCGCAACATCTTTCGCCTCTGCCCAAATGCGCGATCAACTAATTCAAAAGTGAGCTTTCGTAGCGTTTCATCTCCTAAAGGTTTATGTCTTGTGAATTTCACTAATGAGGAGTCAACTTTAGGAACGGGCCAAAAAATTGAACGTGAAACCGAATCTGCCAATTTTAAATCAGCCCACCATGCAGCCTTAGCGCTAGGAACTCCATAGATTTTACTGCCTGGCTTTGCTGCTAGGCGCTCCGCAACTTCGCTTTGAACCATAACAATTCCTGAAGTAATAGATTCAAACTTTTCTAGAAAATTCAATAAGACAGGAACGGAGATGTTGTAGGGAAGATTAGCCACTAACTTATCTGGCCTGCCTGAAATTTCATTTACTTCCATAGCATCAGCATTAATTATAATTAAATTTTTCGAGCTAGCCCCATGAGACTTAGCGGTGAGTTCTAATTGATCGGAGAGGCGTTTATCTATCTCAATTGCTGTTACTTTATTGCTGGCTTGTAGAAGAGCTAGGGTTAGAGATCCAAGGCCTGGGCCAATTTCAACTACATGATCACTTGATGTAATTCCTGCTAACCGAACAATTTTCTGACAGGTATTGCTATCAATTACAAAGTTTTGACCAAGTGATTTTGTGGGGCGAAGGTCTAAAGACTCTGCAATCTGCCTGATCTCACCTGCGCCAAGTAAGGTGATGCTCATCTGATGAAGGATCCAAATACGCGCTCTGCATTATCGCTAATTGCTCTGGTAAGAGTGGTTAGATCTTCTCCCCTTCGCTCTGATATAAAGCGCAAAATGTGTGGAATTTGAGCAGGAGTGTTATGAGCTCCTCTATTTGGAGTTGGAGTTAGAAAGGGAGCATCCGTTTCTACCAGCAAGTTTTCTAGTGGAACATGCATTAGCGCTTCGTGTAGAAGTGGGGCATTTTTAAAGGTCAGCGTTCCTGAAAAAGAGAGTAGATAGCCCTTAGCAACGCACTCTTTGGCCATCTCAGCATCTCCAGAGAATGAGTGAAAAACAGTATGAGTTGGCGCACCTACTTCATCTAGAAGATCCAATACTGCTCGGTGAGAATCACGATCATGGATCATGAGAGCTTTCTTATGAGCCTTAGCAATTTCAATATGCTTTTTAAATGAGTATTTCTGTTTTTCTCTCAGGCTCTCCTCGGTTCGAAAGAAGTCCATGCCCGTTTCACCAATAGCGCAGACTCTCTTTTCACTAGCTAACCGATTAATCTCCGCTAAGTCTGATTCAAGATCTTCAATCAAAGGAGCATCGTTGGGATGAAGCGCTACAGCTGCTAGAACCTGAGTATTAAAATAATTGGCGCAATCAACTGACCATTGAGATTCCTTAACAGAGATACCAACTTGAACTACTCGATCAATACCAACGCTTCTTGCATCATCCAAGATTTTTTTAACATCATCACTATCGGCTGCTGCGCTAGTGACTATCTCAAGGTGGGCATGAGAGTCCACACAGGTTGTGGGCAGTGGCTCTGGAAGAGGGGCAGCTCTACGTTCACCTTCGCGATTATTTCGATCAGCCATTTGCTAAGTTTTTAACTCTCTAAATCCGGAAGACGAGGAAAGAGAATGTCTCCTTTAATTATTTTGCTTCCGCCCTTTAATTGTCCCCATTTGGCAACATCTGAAATTTTCTGCAAACCAATTGGTCCAAGTGAGCCTTCCGCTCCTAAATATGACCATAGCTTGCTAGTTGATATTGGCATCACTGGATGGAGCAGAATTGCAAGGGCCCGTAAAGATTCTGCCGTGTTATAAAGAATTGCATCAAGTTCACTTTTTTTACTCTCATCTTTAGCAACAACCCAAGGCTGTTGTATCGTTACATAGCCATTAACAGCCTTACAGAAATCCATGATGGCATTTATTCCGCCCTGAAAATCTAGAGCAACAATTGCTTTATCTGCGCTCTCAACTGTATTTGATAGCGCGCTTGCTAGCTCTTCATCCTTTGCTGGACTTGGCAGAATGCCATCGCAATACTTCTCAACCATTGCTGCAAGGCGTGAGGCAAGATTTCCAAAGTCATTTGCTAGCTCACTTGTGTAGCGGGCAGACATATCCTCCCAAGAAAATGAGCCATCACTGCCAAAAGGTATGGCTCTCATAAAGTAATAACGAAAGGCATCAACGCCGAAGTGATCTGTAATATCTGAAGGAGCAATGCCAGTTAATTTACTCTTGCTCATTTTTTCGCCCCCAACTAAGAGCCAGCCATGGGCAAATACTTTCTTTGGGAGAGCAAGCTTTGCAGCCATAAGCATTGCGGGCCAGATCACAGCATGAAAGCGGAGGATGTCTTTTCCGACTAGGTGAACATCAGCAGGCCAAGTCTTTTCAAAGAATTTACCACCATCACTTGATGGATCATCAGTTAAGCCAACGGCAGTTGCATAATTTAAAAGCGCATCAAACCAAACATAAACAACTTGCTTATCATCCCAAGGAACTCTTACTCCCCAATCAAAAGTTGAGCGAGATACCGATAGATCTGAAACTCCACCTTCAAGAAATGAAATTACTTCATTTCTAGCGCTCTCAGGTTGGCAACTTTCAGGGTTTTTCTTGTAGTGCTCAAGAAGTGGGGCGGCAAACTCTGATAACTTGAAAAACCAGTTTGTCTCGCTAAGCATTTCAACCGGCTTTGAATGGATTTTGCAATTTCCTTCAATTAAATCTCCAGGTAATTTAAATTCTTCACAGCCAACGCAATAAGGGCCTTCATATTTGCCTTCATAGATATAGCCCTGCTCCATTAATCCTTGGAGAAACTTCTGAACTCGCTGCGTATGTCTTACTTCAGTAGTGCGAATGAAGTCATCGTTTGCAATCTCTAAATGCTTCCAAACCGGCTTCCATTCCTGTTCAACTAATCGATCACACCATTGTTGCGGCGCTGTGTTATTGGTTTCGGCTGTGCGCATTACTTTCTGGCCATGCTCATCAGTTCCAGTTAGAAACCAGACAGATTCACCCTTCTGTCTATGCCAGCGAGTTAATAGATCGCCAGCCACAGTCGTGTAGGCATGCCCGATATGGGGGGCATCATTAACATAATAAATAGGTGTAGTCAGATAGAAAGATTTATTGGTATCTGACATGGGCTGAATTCTATCTACTTCTGTTCTACCATGATGTCAAAGACTTTTCGCTTACGTATGTGAAGCTCTTTGGCAGTTAAGGCAATTGCCTCTTTGCGGGTGATTCCAGATGCTTCATAGCGCGAAACGGTTTCAACCACATCCTGATCACTTACTTCTTGCTCACTTGGATCATAAGGGGCGATAACTATGGTGAATTCACCAAGCATTTCTTTACTTTCAGACCAGCTAAGTAATTCTGCTAGTTCGCCGCGCACTACCTCTTCATAAGTCTTAGTTAGTTCGCGGCAGATAGCTGCTTGTCTATTTGGACCAAAACTTTTAATCATTGATTGGAGTGATTCACAAATTCGATGTGGCGCCTCAAAGACAATCAGAGTTCGAGTCTCCATAGCGCGGTCTTCAAAGAATTGATCACGTGCGCCAGAACTTCTTGGCACAAAACCATCAAAAGCAAATGAGTCACTAGCAAGGCCAGAGATAGCAAGGGCTGCTAGTGGAGCGCTTGGACCTGGAATTACTGAGACTTTAAAACCCTTATCAATTGCCATTCGAACCGCTCTGTATCCAGGATCACTAACTGATGGCATCCCTGCATCACTTACCAATAAAACTTGGCGCCCTGATGCTAAGTGACTCGCCACTTCATCAAGTCGTGAGCTTTCATTTCCTTCAAAGAATGAGAGAACTTCGGCAGCGCAATCAATTTCAAGATCTTTGCAGAGGCGGCTAAACCTCCGTGAATCTTCTGCGAGAACTACATCGGCACTTGAAATAGCTGCCTTTAATCTCGTCGATGCATCACCGATATTTCCAAGGGGCACCCCAGCCAGAATCAACTCGCTCACTGCCTCATTATGGCCCTTAGTATCCTTATCCATCATGAGTGCCTTAATAGCTAGGCCGATTTTCAACTATCGCAATCAGATCGCACTGGCACTTATTTTATTATTTGCAGCAATTACACGCTTTGCCAATTTAGGCCGGCCCAATGAGTTGGTATTTGATGAGGTTTATTATGTAGATGGCGCAAGAGACTTACTTGCCTATGGGGTAGAGAGCCAATCAGGTGAAGCAGAGTTTGTAGTCCATCCACCACTTGGCAAGTGGCTAATTGCGATAGGAATTCAAATTTTTGGTGACAACCCCTTTGGATGGCGATTTAGTGCAGCTTTATTTGGCCTTGCTTCAGTATCTCTCATCTATTTCATTACACAATCTTTGTTTAAATCCAATTTTTTAAGTCTAGCTGCCACAGCCCTGATCTCACTTGATGGATTACATCTTGTAATGTCAAGAACTGCGTTACTAGATATATTCTTGTCTTTCTTCATCTTGCTCACTTTTTATCTAGTAATTCAAGAAAAGTATTGGCCAGCAGGCATAGCCATGGGATTAGCACTTGCAACTAAGTGGAGTGCACTCTATCTCTTAATCGCACTCATTCTTTTCTTACTCATCTATAAGCAAACATATATAAAAACCTCATTGCAATTTATAGTTCTGCCAGTGTCGACATATTTAATTACTTGGATCGGTTGGTTTATAAGTGATATTGGATGGAAGAGAGATTCAGCAAGTAATTCTCTACTATCGCTTTTTAATTATCATCGCGAGATACTTAATTTTCATACCAATCTAAAAACTGATCATCCATATGAAGCAAGTCCTTGGAATTGGTTAATTCTTGGTAGACCAACATCTTTCTTCTATGCAACCCCAAAACAGTGTGGTCAGGAGAGTTGCTCACAAGAAGTACTTGCTCTAGGAACTCCAACGCTATGGTGGCTAGGTCTTTTCTCAATCTTTATTACTTTGGGTTATCTCATATATCGAAGAGAATTAAACGCTGGACTCATTCTGCTTTTTCTATTTGCTAATTACCTTCCTTGGATTGCATTTCCAGAGAGAACTACCTTCTACTTCTACTCCATAGCCTTTGAGCCCTACTTAATCTTGGCTTTGATTTATGTGATGTCAAAAGCGCTAGAAAATCAGGAGTTAAGGGGGGTTAGGAAGAAGTATGCCCTTGCGACTATTGGCTTAATAGGCCTTACTTTTGCCTACTTTTTGCCGATCTATGTCGGATCAGTTTTGCCATACCAAGATTGGTATGCGCGAATGTGGTTTCCTAGCTGGATTTAATTACTGACCAGCGGCTCTATTGCTGCGAAGGTGTTCTTCGTATTGATCTGCAATTTCTTGATCAAAGATTTTATCTGCACTCGGCGCTAGAACTTCACGCATAATTTTCTCTTGTGCCTCGCTCCAGGCACCAGGGATAGTTAAATCAATCACGCGACGAGCAACTGCCTTAGATGAATTAGCATAATTTGGTGCAGGAACTGAAACTGGATCCCAGCTCTTATCATCTTTACTTGCGCTGCCCTTTGGAAGCAAGGTAATACTTCCACTATCTTGGTAGGAAGAGAGTCGCTCTGATAAAGGTAGCCACTGCTCTTCACTCAAACCTGAGCCCTCAGTGATACTTGCAAGAGTTGCTGCGCGCTTAGATCGCCCCATGATTTCTGCATAATTTGCTGCAGATGATTTGCTTGTAAATTTATTTGCAGAATTTACTCTCTTTATCTCTTCTTGTATCAAACTGATCTGATATCGAGCATTGACTACATACATTAGAAAGACTGAACCTGGTAGAAGAAGAATAACTGGAGAAAGTAGCCCTACTAAGCTAAATAGAGAGACAAGGATTGCTAATCCAATTATCGAGAAGAATTGAATTCGGCGCATCGCCAGCTGGTGTTCACGTTTCTTATTTAGAGATTCAATGTCTGGGGCAGTATGGCCAGAGGTTAACCCAACAACTTTCATGGCTTCATCGAATCTTCTAACAGATCTTCCACTTATCTCTTCATGGCTTGAAATCCAACGGGGCAGGAAATAGGCAATCCACATGCCAATGATGATTAAGTAGATAAGCCCTGAGCCCATGAAAGATAACCTTAAAGGAAGAGGTTAGACTTTTCTGGTATTTACCTAGTACTAAATTTAAGATTTTTATGAATCTAATATTTCTAAATTCTAGGATTTTCTTTCACATAACAAAGGTGGTCGCGCCATGAACCATCAATATGAAGATAGCGAGGACGAAGTCCTTCAAAAACATAGCCAGCCTTCTCGGCCACTCTCTTAGATGCTGCATTCTCAGGTCTTAGATTAATTTCGATGCGATGTAAACCAAGTTCCTCAAAGCCATAACTGGTCAATCTTCTTACAGCCCTAGTGGTTATCCCTTTATTGGCATATCGCTCATCAATCCAATAGCCAATATGACCTCCGCGATATGCGCCATAGGAGATTCCACCTAAAGTAATTTGGCCAATTAGATTCTTTTCAAACCAGATAGCCAGAGTTAACGATCTTCCAGCTCTACCCTCACCTCGATGGTAATTAACCATCTCAAAGTAGCTAGGAAGATTCTTATTCTCATGGCTAATAGGTGAGGTTGCCTCCCACTGAGAGAGCCATGCTCTATTGATTTTTCTAACAGCTAACCAAGCTGACCGATCGCGCAATCTAAGTGGTCTAAGAGTTATCTGATCCTCTTTGAGAATTGTGGGCCATCTGTGGCTAGAAATACTTGCCATAAAATCAATTAAAACGTCGCTCGAGAACTAGAACATCAACTTCGTCGCCCGCACTTGCGCTACTTTCACTTTCTGGAATAACAATTAGGCCTGTGGCATCAGATAATCCAATTAAATCTCCTTGATTTTCAATTGGAGTAATGAGCCTTCGCTCTGGTTTATCGCCAGAGAGAATCCCTCTTATAAAGGAGTGCTTTCCAACCTCACTTAACACATCACTAGTTAAAGTTGCTTTGATTACTGGTCGATGGATGTCATAAAGCCCCATCATGTTTCGAATCATCGGACGAATGAAAAGCTCTGCCGAGATATATGCAAATATCGGATCTCCTGGAAGTGAAACAACTGGAGTCTGATCCGGGCCAACTACGCCAAATGCATGTTTGCCACTTCCCTCAATTAATGGAAGGACTTCACGAACTTTTCCAAGCTCATTAAGGACTGAATAGATTAGAGAAAAAGACTCATCATTTCTTTCGCCGCAGATGACCAGTAAATCAGCCCTCACTAATTGATCTTCAATTACATCCTTTAATTGCGCAGGATTTTCAGGAATGGTATGAACTCGATAGCCTACGGCTCCAGCCTCTTTTACGGCGGTAGTTAATAGCCATGAATTAGTCTCATACTCATCTTCGCCATCTCTAAGTGGTGATCCTGGTTCTACTAAATCATCTCCTGCTGAAACAATTACCACTCTTGGCTGCGGTCTAGTTGGAAGCCGATCTAAACCAAGAGATGCAGCTAGTCCTATTTGAGTCGCGCGAATTCTTGAGCCAGATTTGAGTGCAACCTGCTCACCAGAGCTCACATCAAGGGCCAGAGTTGCCCCATGGGCATCAAGTAATGGCATATCAAAGGCTGCAAGCGGCTTTGCTAGCGCTAGCAGTTCAGTAGCAAGTTCAGCCACCTTAATCGTTTCGCTCACGTAGTAACCCTACTTTGTATCTACGCTAATCCCGTGGATTCAAGCCAAAGTGCGTCATCAATTAAGTCAGAACTTCGAAAACGCTTTCGAAGTGAGAGGGAGTTTCTCCTCTCAGAGTGTTCTTGGCAACATTTATTAGAAAGCAAAGAAATTCAAAGCGCAGAAGTTCTTGCAAGTTATTATTCCTATGAAAGTGAGCCAGATACATCAGAGCTAAACAAATCCTGGGTTCAAAGTGGTAAGACTCTTTTATTGCCAAGACGCCTTCCAGATAATGATCTGGATTGGATTATCTGGTCTGGCAAGGATGAAGATCTAGAAATTGATGGCAAAGTAAAGTCACCAAAAGGTGAGAGTTTTAAGGGCGAGATTGATGTTGTGATAGTTCCAGCTCTTCACGTTGATCGCCAGGGAAATCGCCTCGGTCAAGGTGGAGGCTCATATGATCGAGCGTTAGTGAAGTTAAATTCCTGGAAAGTTGCTCTGGTCTATAGTGGTGAACTAACGAGTGAGAAACTTCCTGTCGAGAGTTTTGATTGCAAATTAGATGCTGCAGCAACCCCTGAAATCTTGGTTAGGTTTACAGCAAAGAATTAAGGTTGCGAGCCATTACCAAGCGCTGGACTTGATTGGTTCCTTCGTAAATTTGAGTTAACTTTGCATCACGCATCATTCGCTCCACTGGATAATCACTGACATATCCATAGCCGCCAAGAACTTGAACCGCATCGGTTGTTACCTTCATAGCAACGTCAGTTGCATAACACTTTGATGCAGCAGAGAAGAAGGTTAAATCACTTGCGCTATTTTCACTCTTACTTGCAGCTGCATATGTCAGCTGCCTTGCAGCAGCAATTTCCATAGCCATATCAGCTAACATAAATTGCACCGCTTGAAAATCAAAGATTGGTTTGCCGAATTGCTTTCTCTCATGTGCATATTTAGTTGCAACTTCAAAAGCACCTTGGGCGATGCCAAGTGCTTGGGCAGCGATAGTAATTCTGGTGTGATCAAGAGTCTTCATCGCAAGAGTAAAACCTGCACCGATTTCACTAATTCTGCGATCATCACTAATTTCTACATTATCTAGGTAGACCTCACGGGTTGGAGAGCCTTTAAAGCCCATCTTCTTCTCTGGCGCACCAAATGAAAGACCAGGATCGCTTTTTTCTACGATAAATGCTGTAATTCCCTTTGCGCCTTTCTCTGGCTCTGTCGATGCTAAAACTGTATAGAACTCAGAGACGCCAGCATTAGAGATCCACTTCTTACTTCCATTAAGAACCCAACCATCGCCTTTTCTAACCGCCTTTGTCTTCATTGAAGCAGCATCTGATCCAGCCTCTGATTCTGAGAGGCAATATGAAAACCCTTTTCCTTGAGCAAGCGGTGTTAACCAGCGATTTTGTTGTTCAGGGCTTCCACCTAACATAAGTGGAACAGATCCAAGTTTATTAACGGCAGGAATAAGAGATGCAGAAGCACAAACTCTGGCAACTTCTTCGATGATTATTACAACTCCAAGTGCATCTGCTCCATCGCCGCCATATTCAGTAGGAACATGGGCTGCTGCTAGACCTGCGCCTTGAAGAGCTTCGAATGCTTCTTGCGGATATCTGGAATTAGCATCAACGTCATGAGCAAAGGGTTGGATTTTTTTATCTGCAAGTGAGCGAACGCTCGCTCTTAAGGCCTGGTATTCCTCAGGAAGGTCGAAGAGATTTTCCATGGCGCAATACTACTTATCTTGCGATGAATTGTTCTTGCGAGAAAGTTGCTCGAGATAGGCGTTATATTCGGCAAGATCTGTAACGGAGCGACGATCTGCCCTCTTGGCTTCCCTGGCATCACTTCTTACCCACTGAATAAAAGTTGCAACAAGGGCAATAACAATAGGTATCTCTCCCATCGCCCACCCAATAGCAGCTCCTGCCTTTTGGTCACTTAGAAGATCTGTGGCCCAAGGTCGATCTAGGAGCTGATAAAAGCCACCATCAATTAATTCATTAGCTGACATCAAAGCAACTGAGAAAAAGGCGTGGATACTCATCGCTGCTAGAAGTATTACTACTCGAACTAAGTGATGAACCTTTCTGGGATTTGGATCAATTCCAACTATGACATGAAAGAAGAGCAAGCCGGCAGCAACGAAATGAAAGTTCATCATTAGATGACCAAAGTGTCCACTCATCAGATTTGAAAAAATTGGAGTGAAATAAAGTGCAAAGAGCGAGCCATCAAATATTGCTAGCGCCGAAACTGGATGAGTTATGACTCTACTCGGGCGAGAGTGAAGAGCCTGTATCAGCATGCCTCGAATTCCTCGCTCCGATTTACCTCGACCAATAGGAAGAGTTCTTAGTGCAAGTGTGATTGGGGCGCTTAATATGATTGCAATTGGAGCAATCATACTTAAAACCATATGGGCAATCATGTGATACTGAAAAGAGAAGTGAGAGTAAAGACCTAAGCCTCCACTTGTTGCATAATCTAGAAGTGAGATTCCAATTGCAAAAGAAATTGTTCTACCAACTGGCCAACGATCTCCCCGGCGAGCGAGAGCAACTACGCCTCGAATATATAGCGCAGTAGCAAAGATAAGAGCGCCGAGTGCTAAACCATTTGCTTCATATTCAAAGAACACTCTTGAAAGAGTTGGTTCACTTGGCATAGATATTCCCACCAGCTCTCTGATGCGATCAAATTCAATTTCTCCACTTTCCACCGGAGTGAAACGATTGAGAATCGATCCAATTCCCAGTATCGCTGCCATTATCCCAATTTCAAATGCGACTAAATTATTTACCGATAAATTCTTTCTAATCCTGCTAGCAATGAAGAAAACAAGAATCGTAAGCACAATCTTTAGAGAAATTAAAGCGCCATATCCAGTAAACCAATCTTGGCTCAAGCCGAGCCTGGTCCAAGCGTTAGCTATTCCTGTTAAGACAACCGAAAGTGATGACCAGAGAGCAATCACGGAAACTCTAGAGAAAGCAAAGTTCTGAAACTCTCTTGGCATCACCTTCAAGGCAATGACACTGCCAATCCAAAAGCTCAATGCAATTACATGAATCACAAGCGAGCCGATTGCTAATGAGTGGCTACCTTGAGAGCTGGAATGACTTTGAAATAGTGGGGCAACAATCCCGCTAAGGGCCAAAATGAGAAGTGCTAACGCGCCTCCATTTTTCTTTACGAGATTCGAAAAGATAAAGACGACAAGAGCAACTATGACTTGGTAGGACAACAACTTTCCAAGAGTGACCTGAGTTATAAAAGATTGCAGTATGTTGACTTTTAAGATCTCGCCAATTCCACCACCAAATATTTCAGCAAGGCTGGTTAGTAAATAACCAATCGATATCAGAAACCAAAATCCTGAAACAATTCTTAAGCCTTGAAGAGTTGTCGAAGCGCTCTGCTCTAGACGACCCTGATTCTCTGGCAGTAGAAAGGCAAGGGAAATTAAAAGTCCAATTACAAGGACAGCGAGTGCGCTATTTGCTAGATCAAAGAACATGCTCGCCTGCTACTCCAATTCGCCGAAGTAATTCATACTCCCTAAGATTACGCTGTGCCGACGTACCAATATCAATGTACCGCCTGTGAACATGCCTTCGAGGAAGTGCAATCCTTCACAGATGAGCAAATCTCTATTTGTCCTGAGTGTGGCAAAGAGGTTCGAAAGATTTACTCAAATGTCGGCATCGTCTTCAAAGGTTCTGGCTTTTATAAGACTGATTCACAAGTTAAAAAGAGTGAAACGCCAAAGCCAACTCCGGCTGCGACCAGCACACCGCCGCCTGCGAAGAGTGATTAACTCTTAGCTAGTTGCTAGTGATGTGGGGGCTTATCGTTCTTGATTTCGTCTTCGCGAGTGATATCTATCTCGGTTTCTACTTCATCTGAAGTTATTGCAGGAAGTATCTCGCTCACGCCGATATTATGTCACCATGTTTGAAAAACTTGGACATCTAATTGCTAAGCGAAAAAAGCCAATTCTTGCTCTCTTCTTGCTCTCAACGATATTTGCTGGAGTTGTTGGTACTCAGGTTTTCTCTCGCTTTGATACCGGTGGATACATTGACCCCAATAGTGACTCAGCAAGGGTCTGGGAGTATCTTGATGAAACATTTGAGGTAAAGAGTCCAGCAGTTGTATTGGTTCTAGATGGAAAAGATAAGTCGGTTGATGATCCAAGCTTGGTTGCAAGCGCAGAGAGAATTGAAGCTAGCCTTCGAAGTGAGCCCAGCGCCGAAAGTGTTCTCTCTTATTGGTCTGCAGGTAGAGCTCCTTCGCTTAAGAGCAAAGATGGAAATTCTGCGTTTATTTTCGTCTATCTGAAGTCAACTGACTTTACTGAAATAGATAAACTCGGCGGCCTCTATCAAGAAAAATACGATGGAGCATTTGAAGGCATGGAAGTTTACGCATCTGGTGGCGCAGTCTTTGCAAATGCCATTAATGGCCGAATCCAAAGCGATCTAAAAATCTCTGAGGCAATATCTATTCCACTTACATTTCTTCTTCTCTTATTTGTATTTGGAGCTATGGCCGCATCTGCAATGCCCTTAATTGTTGGTATCACTGCGATATTAGGAACATTCCTAGTTATGCTCTTACTGACACTTGTTACCGATGTCAGCATATTTGCCTTGAATTTAACTACCGGTCTTGGGTTGGGCTTAGGAATTGATTACGCTCTATTGGTAGTCAATAGATTCCGAGAAGAATTAGCTAAGGGTCTTGATAATGAAAGTGCGATAGTAAATACGCTTCGAACAGCTGGAAAGACGGTCTTTTACTCTGGAGTCACCGTTGTTCTTACTCTCTTATCACTTACATTCTTTCCACAGAATTTCTTAAAATCTATGGGTTATGCCGGTGCTGCAGTAGTAGCACTTGCCGTAGTTGGAGCGCTCATTCCACTACCAGCAATTTTGGCCCTATTGGGAACAAAAATTAATAAGGGCGTAGTTCGCAAAGGTGGAATAGTTCAAAAAGAGGATGGAAGATGGTCGAAGGTTGCAAGATTTGTTATGAGAAGACCGATAGGTGTAATTACCGCTTCTTTAGCAGTGCTCTTCTTGATGATTGCTCCAATAGCAAATATTGAGTTCTCTCAAGTAGATAGTGGTGTGCTGCCTAGAGATGATCGGGCATATATCGCATCTCAATTTATTGCCGATGAATTTCCTGGCCAAGAGAGCAATCCGATTGAAATAGTCTTTCCAAATGGCGCATCACAGACCAGTGAGATAAACGCATTTGTAAACCGAGTTTCACTAACTGAAGGGATAACTCGAGTTGGCCAAGTTGAGCTAGCTGGTGAAAGTGCGCGCGTGGTTGCAATTCATTCAATGCAACCAAGAACCAGTGAAGGCGAGGCTCTCATTAAGGAGCTTCGCAATCTGCCCGCACCTAGCGGAACCTTGATAGGCGGCGCTGCAGCAGATTATGCAGATACGCAAAATGCTATCTCTAGCACTCTTCCTGCTGTTCTAGGTTGGATCACAATTACTGTACTTCTACTTCTCTTCGCATTTACTGGCTCAGTCCTTCTTCCAATTAAGGCCTTAATCTTAAATTTCATCTCACTGGCTGCAACCATGGGGGTTCTCACCTGGGTCTTTATCGATGGAAATCTAAAGTTTCTTGTGGGAGATTTCATTGAAACTGGATCGCTCGATACAAATACTATGGTCTTAATTGCAGTTGTAGCTTTTGGGCTATCTATGGATTATGAGGTCTTCTTACTCTCGCGAATCAAAGAAGAACATGATGCTGGTAATTCAAATGTTGATTCTGTTGCTATGGGTCTACAGAAATCTGCACGAATCATCACCGCAGCAGCCTTTATTCTGGCGGTTGTCTTTGCTGCCTTTGTTATTAGCGGTGTGACCTCGATAAAGATGATGGGATTTGGTGTTGCTTTCGCAATTCTTCTTGATGCTACTTTGATTCGTGCATTTCTGGTTCCAGCTCTAATGAGACTCTTTGGTGACTGGAATTGGTGGGCTCCACGCTCGCTCAAGCGCTTTCAGATAAATCACTGAAGGATTCTGCGCAGGTAGAATTCGCTAATGGATTTAATTGCAACCCTGCAATGCGTTGACCAGCCAGGCATCGTTCATGCGCTGACAAGCTCTGTCCTAGCCTGCCAAGGCAACATCATCGAAAATCAGCAGTTCACAGATCCAGTGACCAATAGCTTTGTGATGCGCACTCGCTTTGAAACGAGCGCCTCACTTGATAGCGCTCACAAGCTCTTATCTGAGGGGCTCTCTAAATTCAATCCTGAGTTAACCATTAGGGATAACGCCTCGCCCAAGCGAGCTTTAATAATGGTTACTAAAGAGAGCCATTGCCTCCGTGATCTTCTCTATCTACTTGAACTCGGAGAGCTACCGATTCAAATCCCTCTAGTTGTAGGCAATCATGAAGAGTTAAAGAGCCTCGTTGAATCACATGGCATCAAGTTTAAATATCTTCCAGTATCTAACAAAAGCAAGGAAAGCTCAGAAGCTCAACTGCTATCGCTGGTTGACTCCGAGAAAATTGATTTTCTCGTTTTAGCTCGCTACATGCAGATACTCTCCTCGGACTTCTGTGGCAAACTCTCGAATCGAATTATTAATATCCATCACTCTTTTCTTCCAGGATTTAAAGGGGCTAAGCCTTATCACCAAGCACATGCAAAAGGTGTAAAGATTATTGGAGCTACTGCTCACTTTGTCACCAAAGATTTAGATGAGGGTCCAATTATTGAGCAAGACGTAGCTCATGTTTCTCATGCATCAACCCCTGAAGAGTTGATTGCTATTGGCCGAGATATTGAACGTCGTGTTTTAGCAAGAGCAGTAAAACTTTATGCTGAAGATAGAATATTTATCGTTGGAAATAGAACAGTAATATTTAATTAAGTGTGTCCTTGGCCGGAGTTGAACCGGCGACCTACCGCTTAGGAGGCGGTTGCTCTATCCACTGAGCTACAAGGACTTAAGTGAACTTAAATTCACACTATATTCACATATAATTACTTTCGTATTAAATGTGAAGTATCTAATGATAATTCAATATTTTTACGCGGTAAATTGCTTAATTCAATGCTTTCAGATAGCCTAACGCTCAATCTCGTTTGGAGTTGATTTCTAATCATGAAAGCCCTAGTAATAGGTGCCGGTGGCGTCGGAAGAGCGATAGCAAATATCGCTGTGCGAAGGCCCTTTATTACCTCGATGGTAATTGCAGACCGCACCCTCTCGCGCGCCGAAGAAGCCGTATATCGCGTTAAAGACCCACGCTTTTCTGCAGCTCAGGTAAATGCTGCTGAACTAGAAGACTTGCGCGAATTAATTCGTAAAGTCGATCCTGATGTAGTAATTAACGCTGTTGATCCTAGATTTGTAATGCCAATTTTTCTTGCCTGTGAAATCGAAAATACTAATTACATCGATATGGCAATGTCTCTTTCAAGGCCGCATCCTCACTATCCGCATCGCGAAACCGGTGTGAAGCTCGGAGATGAGCAGTTTGCACGAGATTGGAATTGGGAAGAGCGGAAAATCTATGCTCTAGTTGGTATGGGTGTAGAGCCTGGAATGAGCGATATCTTTGCTAAATATGCCAACGATGAACTCTTCTCCCGAATTGATTCAATAACAGTTCTTGATGGCTCTAACTTAAGAGTTGAAGGAGCAGATTTTGCGCCCTCTTTCTCAATTTGGACCACAATCGAAGAGTGTTTAAATCCTCCGCTAGTTTGGGAAGATGGTCGCGGATGGTTTACAACTGAACCATTTAGCGAGATTGAGGTATTTGATTTCCCAGAAGGTATTGGGCCTGTTGAATGTGTAAACGTGGAACACGAAGAGGTAGTTCTAATTCCTCAAAAGATTGATGCCAAAAAAGTTAACTTTAAATATGGACTGGGAGCTGAGTTCATCCAGATCCTAAAGACCATAAATATGCTGGGAATGGATAAGAAAGAGAATGTAGATGTTCAGGGAGTATCAGTTTCACCAAGAGATCTTCTTGCAGCATCACTTCCAGATCCAGCAACTCTTGGATCAAGAATGAAAGGAAAGACTTGTGCTGGAACTTTAGTAAAAGGTTTGGACAAGTCAGGAAATCCAAAAGCCGTCTATATCTATAACGTAATTGATAATCAGTGGTCCATGAAGGAATATGGTGATCAGGCGGTAGTCTGGCAAACAGCTGTTAATCCAGTTATTGCTATGGAATTAATTGATAAGGGAATTTGGAAACCGCTCGGTGTAAATGGCCCTGAATGGTTTGATGCCAAAGCTTTCCTTGATTTATTAGAGGAATATGGCACTTCTTGGCATATCAGAGAAGAAGATGCCAGTAATATCGTAAAGTAATGTCAAAGCCGATTGCTTTAATAACTGGAGCCACAGCAGGCATTGGTGCATCCTTTGCAGAGCTTCTAGCAAAAAAAGGCCACGATCTAGTAATTGTTGCTCGTGATTTAGAGCGATTAAATCAAAACGCCAGTAAGTGGCGTGAGAGTTTTGGAGTTGAAGTTGAAGTCTTAGTTGCTGATCTAAGTCGTGATGAAGATATAAGGCGAGTTGAGCTACGCCTGCAAAATTCTTCAAGGCCTATTGAAGTTTTAATTAATAACGCTGGCTTTGGAATAAAGAAAAGCTTTTTAGTAAGTGAAATTTCAGATGAGATTTCCCTGCTTGATGTTTTAGCAACTGCGCCAATGCGTTTAATGCATGCTGTATTGCCCACTATGAAGGCTCGAAATAGCGGAGTAATAATTAATGTTTCAAGTATTGCGGGCTGGATTGCTAGTGGAACCTACAGCGCAGCTAAGTCATACCTAACAGTTCTAAGTGAATCCCTTCACACTGAGCTCTCGGGAAGCAATGTAAAAGTACTAGCCCTTGCACCTGGTTACACCAGGACAGAATTTCACCAAAGAGGGAACATGAAAATGAATGGATTGCCCAATTGGCTCTGGCTCACCTCTGAAAGAGTTGCGCAAGATGCATGGAAGGCTGCCCAAGCTGGAAAAGCTATCTGCATTCCTGGAATGCAGTATCAAGTAATTTCAAAGCTGGCTAGATACGCCCCTAGATCTTGGGTTAGAAAACTCGGAATGAACCTTGGCTCTCGCCGAGGGAGAAACAAGTAATTTTCCTAACTTCTCAGTAAATTCTCTTGAACTTTACGCATTTCCCTCACCAAAAAAACAGAGTTCCCCCTCTAAGATGGCGCCATATAGGTCACTCAACTTTTAAGGAGACTAATTGTGCGTAACTCACTCAAGCAACTTGGAAGAGGCGCAACCCTATTTGCTGCAACCTCCCTGCTCATGGCAACCACTGCGGTAATTCCAGCAGAGGCTGCTAACAAAGCTGGAGCAGCTTGCACAAAGGCAAATGCGAAGACCAAAATAGGTGGCGATCAGTATTTATGCGTTAAGAATCCAACTGTTAAGAAAGCAAAGTTAACTTGGGTTTGGATTGGATGTATCGATTCAAATAAGCTGTATCTAGAATCAAATGCTCGCTTAAAGAGCATCACAGAGACCGCTGCTCAAGCAGCAACGATGCTTGATACTGAGATTGCTGCCCTTAAGGCTGCAGCTCCTGCAGATGAAGCAGAAGCAAAAGTATTTGATCAAAAAGCGACAGATGCTAAAGCTAAACAAGCAGCTGCGCTATTAGAGGCGAAGGCCAACACTGATAATGCAACTAAAGTTGGAGCTACCACTACTGCTGGAAAGCAATACACAACTAATGCTGCCACTTGGACTAAGGCTGCTCGTAGTTATGAACTTGCTGCCAAAAACTTTGAAAGATCAGCTGCCAGCCTTCGTGACAAGATTGGCGAAGTTGCGAAGAAGGAGAAGCAGAAGGTAAATGTGCTTCAGACAGTTGAGAACACTAAGTCTGAGGTTAGTTCAACTCTTCAAAATAGAAAGCAGGCCTGCAAGCCTGGTCTATAGAGTTTTAGTTAGCCAACTATCACTTTAGTTTTAGTCACTTTTAGCGCAACATTCTGAAGTGGACTCTCAGCAGGTCCATTAGTTACAGCACCAGTGATTGAAAAATTCGCTAGATGATTGTCACATACCCATTTATTTCCATCATTTCTTAAGGGATAGCCCTGGTGTGTACAAGCTAAATTCAAAGCTTTAAATGCTTTAACGCCTTTACCGGTTCTCACTAATGCGATATCTATACCTTGATTATTAGTGAATTGAACTACTCCACCAACTTTTTTCAAGGCAGGATTCTTTGAAAGGCTTACTTCGACTTTTCCATTTGCTAGCACCTTAACGCCACTTGCAGCAATAGCATTTTCAGGTATTAAACCAAGCGTAAGAACAGCAAGGCCACAAAGTACTGCTCGCCTTGATACATTATTTTCGCTATCCATACTCTCCCCTTTAATACCTTTAGATGATGAAAATCTATCTCCTTTTCCGTCCCATTGCCATCGCAACTCTGATTACCTACCTATTTCTCAGGAACAATTCAGATGCTAGGTGGGAGTACGACCTGGTCCTATTTAATCTCGTTGCTCTACTAGCTGCACTCTCAATTGCTCTCTCGCCAATTCTCGATGATCCCTTGGGTAGAGCTGGGGTCATCGGCGCAATCATCTCTTGGAGCGCAGGGTCAATAACTTCATCTCTCGACTCTTTCTTTGAAATTAAGACACTACTCAATCTTGATATGTTGGCTCAGAGCCTCTACGCACTCTTTTATCCACTGGCAATATTTGGTCTTACTAGAGCAATTCGTTTCAAGACAACCAGTAAATCTCTAGAGTTACTAGATACCTCAATTATCGCAGTTGGATACACCACGATATTAACTGCGCTTTTAGTAAGACCAGCAATGACAACTATTGATGGCAGTATCTTTGAGGTATTCCTAGCTATCCTCTATCCAGTAGGAGACATTGTCATTTTGGTTTTAGTACTTCTCTTAGTTTTAAGACAGAGAATAAGCTGGAGAAATGGCCTAATTCTTATCGGAGCAACAATGTTTTTTCTCTCTGACTTCTACTTTCTCTACCAGTCCTATCTAGGCGAATATGAATTTGGATCCCTCACTGATATTGGTTGGTTGATAAGTTTTATACTTCTCTCTGAGGCATTTTGGTTTGCAAATAATGAAGAGCAGGCTCCTAGAAGCTTTAATCCAGCAGTTGCAACAATTGCTCTCCTTGGAAGCTCTACCCTTCTTGCAATTGCAGTTCTGCAGCCCTCTTATCTCCCGCGGTTTTTAATCCTGCCTGCCTTTGTAACCATCGCCCTCTCATTTCTTCGCATGGGCGTTGCTATCAATGATGCTCGCAACATGAGTAATGAACAGATTCTGGCAAGGACAGATGAGCTCACTGGCCTTGCCAATCGACGTAAATTTATGGTTGATTGCCAAGAATTTCTTAAAAATCCTGGCTCGCTACTGATTCTTGATTTAGATGGATTCAAGGCAGTCAATGACAGCCTGGGGCATGGAGTTGGTGATCAACTCCTTAAGCAAGTAGCTAACCGCTTTCAAAGACTTATGCCTTCAAACGGCCTACTGGCGCGCTTAGGCGGCGATGAATTTGGCGCGCTGATTCCAGGAGGTGATGGCATAGAGGTTGCAAGGGCTCTAAGAGCAACCCTTACCTATCCATTTCACATTAACTCACATGAAATCTCTCTAGATGTTTCAATCGGTGAGGCAGGTAATGAGCCGGGCTCAAGCGCTCTCGAGCAACTCCTTCGAAGAGCTGATGAGGCGATGTATGAAGCAAAGAGATCAAAACTTGGCGTGGTCTCCTGGCATAACCAATTAGGCACATCTGGCTCTAGGTTGTAAATTTTGCCAGGTCAGAAAATCCAACCAATAAGCCCTAAAAGGCTTAACTACAAGAGGTGAGATTCACAAGCCCTAAGCTAAGGAGGTTCCCTAATTGGCAGAGAAGTTCAACAATAAAGTTTTAATCCTGGGAGCAGGCTCAGTATCCCAATCAGTATTACCCCTTTTAATCGAGCATCTAGTTGATGCAAAGCAAATCACCATTATGGACCAGCGAGATAATCGCTCAAGAGTTAAAGGCGCGTTAGATAAGGGCGCTACTTATATCCAAGACCAAATAACTAAAGACAATCTTGATAGCCAATTAAAAAAGTATTTAAGTGCTGGAGACTTTCTCCTTGATTTAGCGTGGAATATTGATGCCAATACGATTCTAAATTGGTGCCATGACAATGGAGTTCTCTATTTAAACACCTCAGTAGAACAGTGGAATCCTTATGAGGGAGGAGCAAATAAACACCCGCTAGAGCGAACTCTCTACCACCGCCATATGAGTATGCGCGAGATGAAATCAAAGTGGAATAAAGTTGGAGCAACAGCCATTGTTGAACATGGTGCAAATCCTGGACTTGTCTCCCATTTAGTGAAGAAATCTATGGTTGATATTGCAACTCTTGCTCTTAAAGAGTCAAAGGCAGCAGCTGGGGTGGAAAGCGCCCTAACTGATGAGCGTTATAACGATCTGGCACATCTACTTGGAGTTAAAGTTATCCATATCTCTGAGCGTGATACCCAGGTAACTAATAAACCTAAACAATGGGGAGAATTTGTTAATACTTGGTCAGTTGAAGGCTTCTATGAAGAAGGTGTTGCTCCAGCAGAGCTTGGTTGGGGAACTCATGAAAAGACTCTTCCGCTAAATGCCTATGAACATCAAAGCGGGCCTAGAAATCAAATTGCAATTGCTCAACCTGGAGCAACAACCTGGGTTCGCTCCTGGGTGCCAAATTTTGAAATACATGGCATGGTTATTCGACATGGCGAGGCATTTACAATCTCAGATCACTTAACGGTCTGGGATGGATCCAAGGCTCTCTATCGCCCAACCGTTCACTATGCATATTGCCCCACAAATGAAGCTATCGCTTCCATGAAAGAGCTTGAGATGCGCTCTTGGGATCTTCATAAAAATCAGAGAATTATGAATGATGAAATCACAGATGGCGATGATCGTCTTGGAGTATTACTAATGGGCCATCCCTATAAAGCTTGGTGGACTGGATCGCTACTAAGCATCCATGAATCAAGAAAGTTGATTCCTGATCAATCAGCAACCACAGTCCAAGTTGCCTCTGCAGTTTATGCAGCAGTTGCTTGGGCGATGAAAAATCCTGATAAAGGATTACTGGTGCCGGATGAGCTTCCATGGCGCGAAGTACTTAGCTATGCCGAGAAGTATTGGGGCGGGATTCACTCCGAGGCTAGCTCTTGGGATCCTTTGATGAATCGAAAAGATTTATTTGAAGGTTGGAATGGCAAGAAAGTTGATAGAAGCGATCCCTGGCAGTTCTCTAACTTCCTGGTTTAGTAATTAAGGCTTGAGTGGCTTAGCCGCCTTGATCTCTTCAAGGCGCGCAAGTGACTCAAGCCTTTCTGCTGCATGATCAACAATGCGTTTTGGGTAGCCTTTTTTATATCCATCTTCAGAGTCCCAAGGTTCGTGAACATCATCTCCCTGCAAGTCAGAGAGCTCAGGGACGTACTTCTTAATGTAAATACCCTCAGGATCAAATCTTCTTCCCTGTTCAATTGGGTTAAAGACACGGTAATAAGGTGAGGCATCAGTGCCACAGCCTGCTGTCCATTGCCAGCCATGTGAATTTGATGCCACATCATTATCGATCAGATATTTCATAAAGAAATTAGCGCCATGTTGCCACTCAATATGAAGGTCTTTAACTAAGAATGAGGCAACCACCATGCGAGTTCGGTTATGCATCCAACCTTCTTTAACTAATTGGCGCATTGCTGCATCAACAAATGGATAGCCAGTCTTTCCACTAGCCCAGGCTTCGAAGGCTTTTCCAGGTTTTTCATAACGCATTTTTTTGTACTTCGGGTCGTAGTAATCGCGGCTAGTATGAGGATTATTGTGAAGTACATCGGCATAAAACTCGCGCCAAGCTATCTCTTTGCGATAAACCTCATGGCCTTTTGATTGACCAAGAGAGGCAAGAATTGTTCTGGGATGAATCTCTCCCCAACGAAGATGAGGACTTAATTTACTTGTTCCTTCAATGCCTGGAATATTTCGATTATCCCCATAATCTATGGCTGACTCCTTTAGGAAATTCTTGAATCTTGTGAGCGCAACTTCCTCACCAGATTCTTGCAAGATAATTCCATCAGGGGCCTTCCAATTTGGAATATTCTGATCACTTTTCTTTGGTGTAACCCAATTAGGATTTTTAGGAGCAGCAACTGGAGCGCGCCAGCCATGCGCTAGCCATCCTCGATAAAACGGCGTGTAAACCTTATAGGGCGTTCCATCCCCTTTGAGAACTCTTCCTGGAGCAACAGCGTAGGCCGATCCAAGTTGTTCTAATTTTATCCCTGCACTTTTTAGCTCTTCATCTCTTGTATTTCCATAAGGAGCAAAGGGAAAAGCAGAGTGAATTGAAGTTGTTTCATATCGCTTCATTAAATTTGAAAGAACTTCCACCGGATTTCCACTAATCACATGGAGAGCCCCGCCTAGAGAATCATTTAAAGCCGTTAGTGAACTAGCAAGAAAAGCCCTGCGATGCTCGCCAGCTCGCTCTGAGATCTCATCATCTAAAATAAATAACGGGATAACTTCATCTGCTTCATCAAGGCAGGCTAGAAGAGCAGGATTATCCGCAAGTCTTAAGTCCCTACGAAACCAGAATATAGAGCGCTTACTCATGGCGTGATTCAACCATTAGATGAGGTAGGTGGGTGGTTCTCAGTGAAAAACCTAGTTACAGGTGAAGCCCTGAAACGCTCTCATCCCAGCCCTTGACATCCTCAGGCCTTCTTGGGGCCTTGCCAATATATCTTGCTGATGGCCTAATTAAGCGACCAGTTCTCTTCTGCTCCAAAATATGGGCAGACCATCCAGCAGTTCTTGCTGAAGTAAACATTGGTGTGAACATATGTCCTGGAACTTCAGCAAAATCAAGAAGAACTGCGGCCCAGAATTCAACGTTTGTCTCAAGAACTCTATCCGGCCTTCTCTCGCGTAGTTCTGCTAACGCTGCATCTTCTAGCGCTTTAGCAACTTGATAACGAGGAGCACCGAGTTCTTCACAAGTTCTACGAAGAGTTCTCGATCTTGGATCTTGCGCGCGATAAACGCGATGGCCAAAGCCCATCAAACGCTCACCTTTATCCAATAACTCTTTTACATATGCTCTTGCATCGCCGCGTCTTTCAACTTCTTCAATCATATGTAAAACTCGTGAGGGAGCGCCGCCATGAAGTGGTCCAGACATCGCTCCAATTGCTCCAGATAGAGCAGCTGCAACATCAGCGCCTGTTGAAGCAATTACTCTTGCAGTAAATGTCGAGGCATTCATTCCATGCTCTGCAGCAGAGACAAAGTAGGCATCAATTGCGCGAACATGATTTGGATCTGGCTCTCCTCGCCAGCGAATCATCATTCGCTCAACGACGGTATGTGCTTTATCAACTTCAGCTTGAGAAACCATTGGCTGCCAAGTTCCGCGGGCAGATTGCGCAACATATGAAAGCACCATAACCGAAGCTCTAGCTAGATTACTTCTAGCTTCTTCATCTGAAATATCTAGAAGTGGCTTTAGCCCCCAAGAAGGAGCAAGCATTGCAATTGCTGATTGCACATCAACTCTTACATCACCTGAGTGAATTGGAATTGGAAATGGTTCTGCTGCTGGAAGACCAGGATTAAATTCATCATCAACTAGTAAGCCCCAGACATTGCCGAAGGTGACTCGACCAACTAGATCATCAATATCAACGCCGCGATATCGAAGCGCGCTTCCCTCTTTATCCGGCTCTGCAATCTCTGATTCAAAAGCGATTACCCCTTCAAGGCCCGGCTTAAAGTCTTCATTCATGCGCCGTATTCTCCACTTAATACCCCGCTGGGCCAAATGAGGCAAGGCAAAGATGCCAAGGCTGGCAAAGTGACGTTAGATACACCTATGGCAGAGAGCCCGGAGATAAGCCGTGAGGCGATATCAGCGATGCGCCGCTCATATGGCGAGGTTGGAATTACTGAAAGCTCAATAAATCCTGATCCAATTGCGCAATTTTCTCTCTGGTTAAAAGAGGCTGCAGCAAATTCCATGATCATTGAGGCCAATGCCATGGTGCTTTCTACTCTTGGCCAAGATGGACCCAGCTCACGAACTGTTCTTCTAAAAGATGTTGATCAAAATGGTTTTACCTTCTATACCAATTATCAATCAGATAAATCCCGCCAGATCCAAGCTAATCCAAAGGTCTCACTTCTCTTTCCTTGGTATCCAATGGAGCGTCAGGTAATAGTTATAGGAAGTGCAAGCAAGATAGATAAAACAGAGTCAGAGAAATACTTTGCTACTCGTCCCTGGTCTAGTCAGATTGGGGCTCTTGCTAGTAGCCAATCAGAGGTTATCGAATCAAGACAGGTCTTAGAGGAGCGCTTTAAAGAATTAGCCGAGAAATACCCGCAAGGCAGCGTTGTGCCAAAGCCAGAGAATTGGGGTGGATATCTAGTTAAGCCAAGCAGTGTTGAATTCTGGCAAGGGCGATATTCACGCCTGCATGATCGACTTCGCTTTAATCTAAGCGGCTCCAATTGGAGCCTTGAGCGACTCTCCCCATAGGATTTGGCAATTATGTCTGAGATAAAAATTCCAGAAAGTCTAAAGCCTAGTGATCCACGATTTGGTTGTGGTCCATCAAAGATTCGCCCTGCCGCGCTTCAAGTTTTAGCAGGCCCTGGAGCAAAAATTCTTGGCACCTCTCATCGCCAGAAGGAAGTTAAAAGCGTAGTTTCACGCGTTAGAAGTGGCCTCAGCTCGCTCTTTGATCTGCCACAAGGATATGAAGTAGTGCTTGGAAATGGCGGCTCTACTGCCTTTTGGGATATCGCAACCTTTGGTCTAATTGAAAAGAAATCTCAGCACTTATCATTTGGTGAGTTCTCATCTAAGTTTGCTCAAGCTGCAAAAGAGGCGCCATTTCTTGATGGCCCAAGTGTTATTAAATCTGAGCCAGGAACTCATCCGCAGGCAGTTGTTGAAGCAGGTATCGATACTTACTGCCTAACCCATAATGAAACCTCAACTGGTGTGGCGATGCAGATCAAGCGCCCAGCAAAAAGTGATGGCGCTCTAGTTTTAGTTGATGCAACAAGCGCAGCAGGTGGCCTAAGCGTCTCTCCTAGTGAATTTGATGCCTATTACTTTGCTCCGCAGAAATCTTTTGCCTCAGATGGCGGACTCTGGATCTCTCTAATGAGCCCTGCTGCTATTGAGCGAGTGGCAAAAATTAAAAGCTCTGGAAGATGGGTGCCAGCATTCTTTGATTTAACTATCGCTATTGATAACTCACGCCTTGATCAAACCTATAACACTCCTGCGGTTGCCACCCTAATCTTGCTTGCGGAACAAATTGAGTGGATGAATCAAGGTGGCGGAATGGCATTTGCTGCTGGTAGATCTGCAAAGTCTGCCGAGACCATCTATAGCTGGGCAGAGAAGACTTCCTACACCACGCCTTTTGTCATTGATCCTGCGATGAGATCGAATGTTGTTGCAACCATAAATTTCTCAGAGGATATTGACGCCCTAGAAATTGCTAAAGTCCTTCGAGCAAACGGAATCTTAGATACCGAGCCGTATCGCAAACTAGGTAAGAATCAGCTGCGAGTTGGGATGTTCCCAGCAATTGATCCAGAGGATATTAAGGCTCTGACTAAGTGCATCGAATATGTGGTTGAAAACCTTAAAAAGTAAGGATAAATAATGAATTACAAGACAAGAAGAATTGTTACCCTGGTAATACTTTTTAGCTTAGTCTTTTTTGTTCTCATAAGTGGGCTCTAAGACATCGGCAATAGCAAAGCTATCTGGCTCCTGGCCCTTATCTTTAAACTTTGCAAAGGTAGCAATTGCTGCAAGTAGTGAGATTAGCCCGCAGATTGCAACTGTTGGCCTAGTTCCAACCTCCTGAGTCATAATCCCAATAAATGGCGAAACTATCGGAGTTCCCCCTAAGAACACTGTGAGATAAATTCCCATCACTCTGCCACGTATCTGCGAATCAGTTCTTAGCTGAACCATCGTGTTAGCTCCAATAAAGGTAAGCAGCGCCACGCAGCCAATAATTGGAAGCAAGATTGAATAGACCAGATAAGTCGGCGCAAATGCAGAGAGAATTAAAACCGCGCTAAAAATCATAGATCCAACCATAATGAATTTTGGCCCACGCTTTTTCTCAAGTCGAGCCGAGATTATTGCTCCAGAAAGTGATCCAACTGCCAAGATACTTCCAAGCGCCCCATACTCTGCTGCGCCCTTATCAAATACTTGAGTGGCCATCATGGTGTTAAAGATATTGAAGTTAAGTCCAAAGCTAGTTGCAAAAAATACTGTGATCATCACTGCCAAAATATCTGGGCGCGCGGCAACATAAGCCATCGCCTCCCTTATCTTGGTCGAGCTAGATTTCTTCTCCTCAATAAATAGCTCACTCTCACGCATATTGACTAGCGCAATAATGACAATTAAGTACGAGATTCCATTAAACAAGAATGAGACTCCAGTGCCAAAGGCAGCGATCAATAACCCTGATAAACCAGGGCCGATTAAGCGGCCGATATTAAAGTTTGTTGAGTTAAGCCCCACTGCATTTGGTAGATCTTGCTTACCAACAACTTCAACATTAAAGCTCTGGCGTACCGGAGCATCGATGGCATTTCCCATCCCAAGCATGAAGGCAAAGAACATCACATGCCAGATCTTGATATTTTCAGTTAATACCAAGGTGGCAACCGAGAGAGCCGAAATTCCAGCAGTTAAGTTGGTAAGCATTAAAACTTTTCGCTTATTGAACTTATCTGCAATCTTTCCGCCAGAGATACTAAAGAAAAGTATTGGAGCAAATTGCAAGGAAGTCACAATTCCAAGATAGGTTCCGCTATCGGTTAGCTCAAGGATGAGCCATGCTTGAGCAACGCCTTGAGCCCAAGTGCCGATATTTGAGAGAAAGTTTGCGCTAAAGAGAATCTTGAAGTTGCGATGCTTAAATGATCGCAGCGTTCCCATCACCGTATTCTAGTATGATTACCGATATGCAGAGCGCAATTAGAGTAATCATCTTTGGAATCATTTTATGGAGCATTGCTTTAGTTGTTGCAATAGTAGTAAATGCAGTAGCAAAGATAATTCTTACCTGCCTACTTGCAATACTTCTAGGCGTTATTGGTATCTACTACACAAAAGCTAGAGAGAAAAAGGCTCGTTAGCCTTCAATTTCTTGAGCAATACCGCGCAAGACTTTAGCAACGCGAGCAGCCTCTGCATCACTTGGATGACGACCTTGGCGCAGACCATTACCAACGCGATCTAGCATCTTGATTGATTCTTCAATGATTACCGCTAAATCATCAGCGCCAGATTTTGTGTGAGCAAGAGATGGTGGCGCTTCAATAACTCGAACCGATAAAGCTTGCGGCCCTTTGCGTCCTTCTGCAACACCAAATTCCAACTTAGTTCCAGGCTTAACAGTGCTAACACCTTCAGGGAGAGCTGAGGCTGCAAGATAAACGTCTTCGCCCTCATCAGATGAGATAAAGCCAAAGCCTTTCTCCAAGCTAAACCATTTCACGCGTCCAACTGGCATGAGAGCAACCTCCTTATTTATAAATTCTTTTAGGTGTCATGTGCGCCGCGCTCTGCGGACAGGGCTCTAGTTTATCGCCTCTGAATGAGCGCCGCATCCATGATTTACCGCAACTACACGTGCATCCTCAGGGGAGATGGCATTGGCACAGACTCCAAAGGCCGCCCTAAATGAGCCAGCGATAGGTAGATAGAAGCCACAAGTTCCACAATTCTTTGGAGCAAATTGCGCCATCGGAGTATCAGGACCGCGGTCTCCGCTTATCCAACGCTTTGCTGCTTGATCGCGCCCTTCAATAGAGAGAATGCGATTTCTTCCTGCGCCAAATTCAAATAGTTCATGAAGATCCAACTCTTCATCACCTGGTAGCGCGCTAGCTGCCGGAACTAAACGTGGATCATCAAGCGCTGTTGGAACAATTGTTCCCACTCCAACATCTCCTGCTGTAATTCTTGAACTATAAGGAATCCAATCAGGTGCAAGTAAAGTTCCAGCACCTGGCAGCAGAACAACATCGCAAATCGTTGGAGCGCTCTGACTATCTACCTTTGCAACTGTTACAGCCCAATTCCATCCTTGATATCCCGGAAGATTTGCCTCAAAAAGATAGGTTGCAATTCGCTCATCATCTGCTTCGATGGAAAGCAGAGTTCCCACATACTTTTGATCTTTAGCATCCTCCAGCGCAGCGCTTCTAGCTAGCTCTGCCGCTTGGAAGGGATCTGCGCCTTTTGCTTGCTTTGCTTTAGACATGGGGCTAAGTCTATTGGCGATGGTAAGGCGGAAGCAAAGCAAAAGGTTAGTAAAGTACGCAGGTGCGCCTTGGGGTTTTAGATGTCGGCTCAAATACTGTGCATCTACAAGTTGTTGATGCCACACCCGGAGCGCGCCCAAACCCAAACATCAACCACAAAGAAGATCTTCGACTTGCTGAGTATTTATCAGCAGATGGTTTTATCTCCGCAGAGGGAGCGAAGTTATTGAGAGAAGCAATCAAGCGGGCGCTTGATGCTGCCAAGAGCGCCGAGATTGATGAACTACTCCCCTTTGCAACTTCAGCGCTTCGTGAGGCAGTAAATGGCGCAGAGATAATCTCTCGAATTAATGCAGATTTTGAAATCGATCTTCAAGTGTTAAGCGGGGAAGATGAGGCAAGAATTACCTTTCTCGCAGCGCGGCGCTGGTATGGCTGGTCAAGTGGCAGATTATTAATGGTTGATATTGGTGGCGGATCGCTTGAACTTGCTGCCGGCGTGAATGAAGCTCCTGATGTGGCCCTGTCACTACCACTTGGAGCGTCTCGATTAACTAAAGATCATTTAGATGGCGATCCTTTTTCAAAGAAATCACTTCGAAACCTTAGAGATTATATTGAGCGTAATATTGCAGAAATCTTGCCCACAATTGTGCAGCACCAAGAGAGTGATCGCTCGATTGCAACAAGTAAAACTCTTAGAACTCTTGCACGCATCTGTGGCGATTGGATTGATGGAAACGGTAAGAAACTGAGAATAGATTCGCTACGCAAAATTACGCCCAGGCTTGCTGAGATGTCACAGGAAGATCGCTCAGAACTTCCAGGAGTTTCAGCCACTCGAGCCAAACAAATAACTGCAGGTGCTTTTGTAGCGGAGGCAGTTATGAGAAACCTTGATATTGAGGAGTTAGAAATCTGTCCTTGGGCCCTTAGGGAGGGAATAGTTCTTAAGTGGCTTGATTGGATGAAGGCTTAAGCTTTAGGAGCTGGCAGAAAATCTACGCCTACCACTTCGCGCTCAATATGATGAGCAACCCAAGCATCACCTGGCTCTAGTTTGGTCTGGGTGACTTCAATGCCAAATTTATCAACAAAACTTGAAAGTATTGAGGGTAGAACTGGGTTATGGCTACAAACCAAAATTGAATGATTATTTGATAGTAGCTTGTTTACATACTTTGCTGCTTGCTCTTTATCTTTTCTATAGACCTCCTCCGAAAGAGTATCGGTAAAGAAAAAGTCAATATTCAGAGCCCGTGCTATCGGCGTTATGCTCTCATAACAGCGTACTGCGCTCGAGGAGTGAATTTCTTCAATCCCATATGGCGCAAGTGTTGCTATCAAACGTTTTGCTTGTCTTTCGCCGAGAGAGCTAAGTGGTCGATCTGTATCCTCTCCGGCCCAATCACTTCTCTCGATTGCTTTCACATGTCGCAACAAAACCAGAGGATTGCTATCGAGATCAATGGCTAGAAATCTCTTTACTATCTCCTTATCTAGAGTGCGAGAGAGAAATGAATCAGCATCTCTTGCTAAAACCCATCTAACCTCATCAACCTCACTTGGATTAGGTTGGCCAGGATTATCTAGATACTTTGCGGCCCAATAGGTAACAGACTTTGGTCGATCACCCACTTGATAGGAAACACTTCCCAATGACTGACCAAAGCGAACTGAAAACCCTGTCTCCTCCATCACTTCTCGATAGGCACAGGCAATTAAAGACTCTTCACCCTCAAGTTTTCCCTTTGGAATCGACCAATCGTCATATTTAATGCGATGAACAAAGGCTATCTCGATCTGGTCGCTCTCATTGCGTCGCCAGATAAGCGCTCCAGCAGCAACAATAGAATTATCTTCTAGCAAGAGATTCTACAATTAAGAGCTGCTGAATATCACCAAGTGCTTCTTGATTCTCTGAGACTACTGCTCTCCTCCATTGACCGTGGTTATCCATCTGCCATCGCTTTATTTCGGGGCTGAGATAAAGTTCAAAAAGTTGGTTTAGTTGTTCTTTATGGGCGTAATTTTCAACCCTAATTAAGGTTTCAATTCTGCGATCTAAATTCCGAGCCATCAAGTCAGCGCTTCCAATCCAGTATTCATCATCTCCAGCATTATGGAAGTGATAGACCCGGGAGTGCTCGAGAAATCTGCCTAAGATGGAGCGAACCGTTATGTTTTCAGATAACCCAGGAATTCCAGGCTTCACTGCGCAGATTCCTCGCACAATAATTTCAACTTTTACTCCTGCTTGAGATGCTCGATAGAGAGCTGACACAAATTGCTCATCAAGAAGTGAATTTAATTTAAAGCGAATCTGGGCTGCTTTGCCGTTTTTGGCATTTTCAATTTCACGATCTATTTTAAATATTAAAGACTTACGCAGTGATCTAGGGGCCACGATGAGGCGATTAAAGCCGATATCACTAACAAAACCTGAGAGTTGGTTGAATAAACGGGAGAGATCATCACAGAGCACTGGATCTGAGCTCAGCAGTCCTAAATCTTCATAGAGGCGAGCTGTCTTTGGATTGTAGTTCCCGGTTCCAACATGACAATATCTCCGCAGACCAGATTCCTCCTGCCTTACAACAAGGGAAAGTTTGGCATGAGTCTTAAGCCCCATGAGTCCATAAACTACGTGGACTCCCGCCTCCTCTAATTTTCTAGCCCAACGAACATTTGCCAACTCATCAAAGCGCGCTCTAATTTCTACTACAGCAAGAACTTGCTTACCAGACTGAGCAGCTTCGATCAGCGCACCCATAATGGGTGAGTCACCTGAGGTTCGATATAAAGTCTGCTTGATTGCCAACACCTTTGAATCTATCGCCGCCGCTTCAATAAACCTGACCACAGATGAGGAGAATGACTCATAGGGATGATGAAGAAGAATTTCTCCTCTGCTAATCAGCTCAAATAGACCATCGCTCTCTAAATCCTCAGAATCGATTAAGCCAGATGGCATCTGAGATTTAAAGGGGGCAAAGTGCAACTCTGGTCTTTCGATATCCGCCAATGCATTAAGCCCTGTGAGATCTAGGGGACCTTGATATTTAATGACCTCGCGCTCAGTAATCTCAAGTTCACTAACCAAGCGATTAAGCAAAACATCTTGAATTTCGGAATCAACCTCAAGGCGAACTGGCGGACCAAACTTTCGTCGAAGTAGTTCTTGTTCCATCGTCTCTAGGATATTTTCACTATCCTCTTCTTCTAAATCTAGATCCTCATTCCTCGTCAATCTAAATGCGTAATAATCCGCAATTATCATTCCTGGAAAAAGCTCACTTAGATGGGCAGCAATAATTTCTTCTAGCGCAATGAAACGCGTCTTGATTGATTTTTGTGTTGAGATGAATCTGGAAATGACATTCGGTACCTTTACGCGCGCAAAAAACTCTTCGCCACTTTCTGGGTGCTTAACTATTACTGCAAGGCTCAAAGAAAGCCCTGAGATGTAAGGGAAAGGGTGGGAAGGGTCAACGGCAAGTGGTGTTAGCACCGGAAATATTTGAGTATCAAATATTTCTTTCACATAGCTTCGCTCAGCCTCAGTTAATTCATTCCAATGAACTATGTGAATGTCTGCCCTTACTAGCTCTGGTTTTATAGCATTGTGGAAGCAATTAACTTGGCGCTCAATGAGCTCAGAAACTTTTTTGTTTATTTCGCTAAGTAGGGCGCTTGGGGTAAAGCCGGCTACGTTAACTGCGCTGGCCCCAGATTCAATCTTTAGCTTTGTAGAAGCAACTCGGATCATGAAGAAGTCATCAAGGTTTGATGAGAAAATGGCTAGGAAGCGAACTCTTTCAAGTAGTGGGGTGCTGGGGTCTTCAGCAAGCTCCAAGACGCGGGTATTAAAATCAAGCCAACTCAACTCACGATCAATAATGAATTGAGGGGCTGGCGCTTCAGACTTATTATTCATTTCTACTCAATCTTTTAGGGAAGAAGTAAACGCCCAGTAAATACTGGGCGTTTAACTAGTTAACAAATTATCGCTTAGAAGTCCATATCCCCGCCCGGGGCCGCAGGGGCCGCAGATTTAGGTTCTGGCTTGTCAGCAATTACTGCCTCTGTAGTGAGAAATAGCGCTGCGATCGAGGCAGCGTTTTGCAGCGCCGAGCGAGTTACCTTGGCAGGATCAATGATTCCAGCTTTAATCATGTCAACGTATTCACCAGTTGCTGCATTTAGGCCATGGCCTGCTGCAAGATTGCGAACTTTTTCAACAACTACTCCGCCTTCAAGACCAGCATTCATCGCTATCTGCTTAAGTGGGGCTTCAACAGCAAGCTCAACAATCTTGGCTCCTGTTGCCTCATCGCCAGTAAGTTTTAGCTTCTCAAATGCTTTCTTTGAAGCTTGGAGAAGTGCTACTCCGCCGCCTGAGACGATGCCCTCTTCAACTGCTGCTTTAGCGTTGCGGACAGCATCTTCAATACGGTGCTTACGCTCTTTTAACTCAACTTCAGTAGCAGCTCCAGCTTTAATAACTGCAACTCCTCCTGCAAGTTTTGCTAGGCGCTCTTGAAGTTTCTCGCGATCGTAATCAGAGTCAGTCTTTTCAATCTCAGAGCGGATCTGATTGACGCGGCCTTTGATCATCTCATCATCGCCTGCGCCCTCAACGATTGTGGTCTCATCCTTAGTGACTACTACCTTGCGAGCTTTGCCAAGTAGATCAAGGGTTGCAGCCTCAAGCTTTAGACCAACTTCCTCAGAGATCACAGTTCCGCCAGTCAAGATAGCAATATCTTGCAGCATAGCTTTGCGACGATCACCAAAGCCTGGTGCCTTTACAGCAACGGAGCGGAAAGTGCCGCGAATCTTATTTACAACCAAGGTTGCAAGCGCTTCGCCCTCGATATCTTCAGCAATAATTGCAAGTGGCTTACCTGATTGCATTACTTTTTCAAGGATTGGCACTAGATCTTTAATGTTTGAAATCTTTGAGTTACAGATAAGCACATAAGCATCTTCCATAACTGCTTCCATGCGCTCAGTATCTGTGACCATATATGGCGAGATATATCCTTTATCAAAGCGCATTCCCTCAGTGAGCTCTAGCTCAAGACCAAAGGTATTGCTCTCCTCAACTGTGATAACTCCCTCTTTGCCAACTTTATCCATCGCCTCTGCGATCATCTCACCGATTGTGGAGTCAGCAGCAGAGATAGATGCAGTTGCTGCAATTTGCTCTTTAGTTTCAACTGGCTTTGACATTGCAGAGAGCTCAGCTGAAATTGCATCAACGGCCTTCTCAATACCTTTCTTAAGAGCCATTGGGTTAGAACCGGCAGCGACATTTCTTAAACCTTCGCGCACAAGTGCTTGAGCAAGAACGGTTGCAGTCGTTGTTCCATCTCCTGCGACATCATCAGTCTTTTTCGCAACTTCTTTAACTAACTCTGCGCCAATCTTCTCCCAAGGATCATCAAGTTCAATCTCTTTAGCAATTGAGACGCCATCATTGGTGATTGTGGGAGCTCCCCACTTCTTTTCTAAAACAACATTTCGACCACGGGGCCCAAGGGTTACTTTGACCGCATCAGCCAAGGTATTCATTCCGCGCTCAAGGCCGCGACGAGCATCTTCGTTAAAGGCAATCATCTTTGCCATAGTTCTATTTACTCCTCATTTAATTAACCAGTTTTTTTCTAGCTTCAGGTGACTTATCACTCTCACCTGCCGAGTGCTAACGCCAAGCCTAGAGGGCTCTATTCCCGTTCTCAAATCAGGTTCTTTTCGGGGCATCTGCCCCGCTCGCCCTTAGAGGGTTCTGGCTGAAATTCGAGCCTGGCGAAGGCGGCGCAGGCGCTTTACTAAAAGAGGAGAGGCGGTGAGGGCATCTTCTCGATCGATCAAGTTATTAAGTAGTTCGTAATAGCTTCTAGTTGATAGATCAAAGAGCTCTTTTATTGCGGCATCTTTTGCCCCGGCGTATTTCCACCATTGGCGCTCAAAATCCAGCATCCGCACTTCAAGATCTGAAAGGTTTGAGCCAAGTTGTAGTGAGGCTTCTTCCATAGGGGATATTGAACTAGAGAATTGCTAAATATTTGGGATTTAGAGGGTGGCCAGAATTACCTTTATATCAGTAATAGAAGTCCAGGGATTTACGATGGCAAATCGCAGTATCGGCTCACCTTGGTGAGATGAGGGAGTAACAAAGCCAATTTGATCTACCAATAATTTATCGCTCCATCTTTGATAATCACTTGCCTGCCAACCTTTTCTTCTAAAGGCCACAATAGATAACTCTGGTTCCATGAGAAGTTCTAGATTGGGATGCTCTTTTATTAACTCTGCGCTTGCTCGCGCTAGATCCATTGTCTTATCCATCGACTCGGCATACTTATCAGTGCCATGGGTTGCAAGTGAGAACCAGAATGGAAGTCCTCTAACTCTTCTTGTTAGATGAATTGCATAATCAGATGGATTCCATTGCCCTGACTCTAATGTCTCTAGATATCCAGCATGTTGAGTATGAGCTGCTCTTGCAATTTCTGGGTCTCTATAAATTAGCGCGCAGGCATCAAAGGGCGCAAAGAGCCATTTGTGAGGATCGACAATAAATGAATCTGCCAATTCAATTCCATTAAATAACGCTTTACTTCTTGGAGAAGCTAGTGCTGCAAGACCATATGCTCCATCGATGTGATACCAAATGCCACGCTCGCTTGCTATCTGCCCAACACCTTTTAAGTCGTCGATGATTCCAAGGTTGGTGCTTCCTGCAGTTGCCACAACTGCAAATACTCTGTGATCTGGATTTGCTTGGTGGTATCTATCTATTTCAAAGGCAGTAGTACTTGCCTGCATTTTATGGTTGTTATCACTTGGAATTGTTAAAAGCTCAACATCCATGACATCTGCTGCAGATTTAATTGATGCATGAGCCTGAGTTGAGGCAGCAATTACCCATCTCTTAACCCCTGGATATTTAGCTCTTGCGCTATGGCGAGCAGCAACAAGTGCTGAGAGATTTCCTATCGTTCCACCTTGAACAAATACTCCACCAGAGCTGCTGGAAAAATCAGCAAGATTACTAAGCCATCTAAGGGCTTGATTCTCGGCAAACACTGCCCCTGCTCCCTCAAGCCATGAGCCGCCATAGAGCGCTGATGCTCCGACTACTAAATCAAAGAGCGTTGCAGATTCAGTTGGAGCAGAGGGGATAAATGCAAGATATCTTGGATGATCTGTTGAGATACAAGCTTGAGCAAGTACATGTTTGAAGATATCTAAAGCCTTCTCGCCACCAAGACCTTTAGCAGTAATGGTTTCGCCGACTTCACTATAAAGCTCTTCATAACTCCATGGTCCATCAAGTGGAGGATCTTTCTTAAGTCTTATTAATGAGTACTCTAAAATCTTTGCAGCTAGTGCATCGATCTCTTCATCGAACTCATGCATCCCCGAATAACGCCTTTCGCTTAGAGCTTCTGACTATATTTCTTAGCATTGTGGGGAATACCAGGCCATGGAATGGCAGAATTAAATACCAGTAGAGCTGACCGCCTAAACCACGAGGAGAGAAAGTTGCTTCTTGGATGATCCTCACCTTATCTCCCTCTTTACTTACTCTAAAGTCGAGCCAAGCTTTTCCAGGCAAAATCATTTCGGCATAGAGCCGTAACTCTTTTTCTTTCTCAACTATCTCAACTCGCCAGAAATCTAAACCATCTCCAACCCTTAAATGTTTTGGATCTCGCCTGCCTCGCCTAAGTCCAACTCCACCAAAAATACGATCTATCACTCCCCGCGCCCACCAGAGGAAATCTGCGCCATACCAGCCAGTCTGTCCACCAATTTGTTCAATAGATTTCCAGACACAATCAAGGGGCGCATCAGTTAATGCTTCGCGTTTATCGCGCAGAATCATTTCACCTGACCAATCAGGATCTCCTTGCGCTTTCTGCCAGGGAGCGGTTGGGGCGGTTGCATCAGACCAACGTGTTTCAACCAGGTTGGCGCTGGTTTTTGATAGAGCCAAATTAATCGCAGTTGAAACGTCAATTAGTCCCTCTTCTGGCTTAGCAACTAATGAATCTAGGCTTTTATTTGGATCCGCAACGGTTTCACTAATTAGAGATCCAACTAGCGGACGCGCAAGGCCTGTGGGCACTGGAGTGACAAATCCAATCCAGAGGCTGGAGAGTTTCGGAGTCAATACTGGAACTCTTATGATCCAACGGCGGCGAAGACCTGATGCTTTAGCAAATTTCTGCATCATGTCGGCATAGGAGAGAACCTCTGGGCCACCTATATCGAATACTCCAGAGACGGGCTTTTTTAATTTAGCTACATTTGTTAGATACCAGAGCACATCACGGATTGCTATTGGATGAGTTAAATTAGTTACCCACTTAGGAGTAGTCATCACTGGAAGGCGATGAGTTAGATGGCGCAGCATTTCAAATGATGCCGAACCTGATCCAATTATAATTCCAGCGCGTAGCTCCATTACAGGAACTTTTCCGCTGGCTAATAGCTCGCCAGTTCTAGCCCTTGACGCTAGATGCTTACTTGCATTCTTATCATTAGCAATTCCTCCGAGATAAACAATTTGAGAAACTCCTGCAGCTTGGCAAGCCCTAGAGAAATTATCTGCCATGGCAGCTTCTATCTCATCAAAGTGCGATCCCACTCCTATTGAGTGAAGTAGATAAAAAGCAGTATGAACTCCCTTTAATGCAGCCAACGTCTCTTCATAATTACTAGCATTGCCTTCACTAACTTCCACAGCGCTAATCCAAGGCTGGCCTGCAACTTTTTGTTTATCACGGACGAAAATTCGCACCTTCATTTTTTCGCTAAGTAGGCCAGGAACTAAACGCCCGCCGACATAGCCAGAAGCCCCCGTAACTAGTATTCGTCGCACCTGGGCCATAGGTAGAACAGTAGACTTATCCACCTCATGCGGCCAAAGGTAGTAATTCTCGGAGCAGGTTTTGGCGGGCTCACCGCTGCCCGCGCTCTAGATTCAATCGCCGATGTCACATTGGTGGATCGCCATAATTTCCAAACCTTTTTACCTCTGCTTTACCAGGTGTCCACCGCAGGTTTAGCAGCAGATCACGTCGCCTATCCCATCCGCGGCGCACTTCGAAAAACCAATGTGAAGTTTCGTATGGGCTCGCCCATTTCTGTTGATCATAAAAGTAAGAGCGTTAAGTTAGATTCAAGTGAGGTTCTAGATTTTGATTATCTGATTGTTGCACTTGGCTCGGCAACAAATGACTTTGGAATAAAAGGAGTTGCTGAACATAGCCTTGGAATGAAGAGCGTGGGTGAGGCGCTAAATATTCGCTCTGAGATTATGCGCAGGTTTGAAGATCTCTGCCGCTTTGAAGATGATACAAAGTTTTCAATTGCGGTAGTTGGTGGTGGGCCAACTGGAGTTGAGATGGCTGGAGCAATTGCAGAGTTAAAACGTGGGCCATTAAATTCTGATAACGCTCATGCTGCAAAAAATATGAGTGTTTATCTAGTTGAAGCAGGTCCAAGGCTGCTGCCATCACTTTCTGAGAAATTATCAGCTCGCACCAAAAAAGATCTAGAAAAGTTAGGCGTCACAGTATTAACACAAGCTGCTGTGGCTGAAGTTAAACCAAGGCAGATTCTCTTTAGCGATGGCAGAAGCATCCCTGCTGAAGTAACTATCTGGGCAGCTGGTGTTAAAGGTGAGCCTGCTATGAAAGCGCTGGCACTTCCTCAAGATGGAATAAGAATTGCCGTTGATAAAACCTTGCAAGTAAGTAATTATCCTAATGTATTTGCGATCGGGGATATTGCCGGGGCAAAAGGAAAAGATGGCAAGTATTTACCAATGGTTGCACCTGTTGCGATGCAGCAAGCCAGATTTGTAGCAAAACAGATTGCAAGATTACTTAAGAATGAAGCGCTCAAAGACTTTTCCTACTTGGATAAAGGCTCAATGGCAACGATTGGAAGAAATAAGGCAGTAGTTGAGGTCAAAGGTCTTCGTTTAACAGGAACGATTGCTTGGCTAGCTTGGCTCTGGCTCCACCTCTTCTATCTACTTGGCGGGCGAAACAAAATCGGAACGATGGCAGATTGGACTTGGAATTACTTAACCTTTGATCGCGGAAATCGTCACATCATGGATATTTCGTGAGTTATATCGATCTGCGGGGCCATCAGATCTGGCATCAGGAGTGGAATAAAAGAAAGAAAGAGCCGCTGCTACTTCTCCACGGCGGCTTGAGTTCAACTAAGAGTTTTGCGCCAAAGATTCTTCCAAGTGTTAAAAGAACTCACCATAGTTATGGTTATGACAGAAGCGCTCATGGCAGAACAAAGATGCGCAAGGGCTACTACCACTTTAATTTCCAACGAGATGAAGCAATTGCCTATATTGAAGATGTAATAAAGGGGCCCACGCACATTATTGGCCATAGCGATGGTGGAATTATTGGCTTGATGGTGGCTATTGCAAGGCCTGATTTAGTAAAGACTCTGGTAGCAATTGGCGCTAATTATCATTATGAATGCGGCCTTAATCTTCCAACATTTAATGGCCAAGTTGATGAGATTGAAAAAGATAAATTTGCCCAGAGGACTGGCCAACCAAGAGAACTATTAGTTGAGATAACTGCAAAGGCTCATAAAGTCTGGGCAAGTGAGCCTAAGATGAATAAGGCGCAATTAAAGAAGATTAAGTGCTCTACCTTGATTTTAGCTGGCGATGATGAACCATTTTCAACCGAACATACTGCATCGCTTTATGAAGCAATTCCAAGCGCTCAATTAGCGATACTGCCTGGCACATCCCATGCAGTATTGAAAGAAAAACCTCAATTAGTCAAGCAAATATTAAAAGACTTCTATAAAAATCCAGGGCAACCAATTACTCTCTCGCCAAATCGAAGGCTAAAACAGAGCCTAGGAGCTAGTAGTAACTCTTAACGCGCCATAGGCATGCTCTGGCACAAATGGTTTATTTGGAAGCACAGCTTGAATTCTTTTATATGGACTCTTTTGCGCAGGGCGAGGATCTAACTCTGCTTTATTTGGCCAGAGCGAAAATGCTCTCTCTGCCTGCGCCGTAATGGTTAGAGATGGATTAACGCCAAGGTTTGCAGTCAGAGCTGAGCCATCGACCACATGAAGGCTCGGATAATTCCAGACTCGGTGATAGGGATCTATCACTCCCTTGCTCTCATCACTTCCAATTACACAACCTCCAACAAAGTGGGCGGTAAAGGGGGCGCTAATTAGATCGCCAACATGGCCGCCAGCAATTCCGCCATACTTATCAGCGATTCTTCTAGCTACTTCATTTGCCGCTGGAATGTAGGTCGCATTTGGTCTGTCGCTATCGTTTTTTGAGGTTAAACGCCAACCAAGTAAGCCCTTCTTTGAAGAGACTTTAATTGAGGAATCTACATTCTGCATCACAAGTGCAATAACTGTTCTCTGGCTCCAGCTTCTTACATCAAATATCTTAAAGAACATTTTTGGATTTCTAATTGCATTTCTCATCCAATTTCTGCGCCTCTGCTTAGCAGCGCTTCCATCAGTCATAATTGTCTGTAGCAGGCCCATTAAATTGGAACCCTTTCCATATCTAACTGGTTCAACATGGGTATTTTCATCTGGGAAAAAAGATGAGGTGATTGCAGCCCCTTTAGAGAAATCAATCGCGCTTTTTCTAGGCATTATTGCACCGGTTAGCGCCTCAGAGTTAGTCCTAGATAAGCTGCCAAGGGTTGGTGAGATCTTTGGTAGCGATCCTTTATCTCTCATGCGATGGAGCAATTTCTGGGTGTTATAAGTTCCAGCTGCTAAAACTAAGTCTTTAGCGATAAATTCTTTTTTAGAGCCAAACCACGAAGAGCTACCTCTTGCGGTAATTTTCCAATCTCCATTTTCAACCTGCTCAAAGCTCTCAACTGTTAGCTCTGGAAAAACTATCGCTCCAGCCTTTTCAGCAAGTCCTAGGTAATTCTTTGGCAGAGTGTTTTTAGCATTGAAGCGACAACCTGTCATACATCCACCACATTGTTGGCAGCCATTTCGATCTGGACCTACCCCGCCAAAGTATGGATCTTTCTCTAACACTTTTGACCCTGATCCAAAGTGCACACCAAGTGGAGCCATTTTAAAACTATCACCAACGCCCATCTCCTCTGCAACATCTTTCATTGCTTGATCAGAGGAGGAGAAGTAGGGATTTTTAGTTACTCCCAAAACTCTTGATGCTTGGTCATACCAAGGAGCAAGCTCTGATTTCCAATCAGTTATCCCGGCCCATTGTTTATCTTCAAAGTAAGAATCAGGCGGGGTATATAAAGTATTTGCATAGACTAAAGAACCACCACCAACTCCAGCTCCAGCTAAAATCAAAACATCAGGGAGGGCATGAATCCGCTGAATTCCTCTCAAACCAAGTCGAGGGGCGTAGAGAAATCTTGATAATCTCCACGAAGTCTTAGGAAAATCTTTATCTTCGAATCTTCGCCCCGCTTCAATAACTGCGACTCGATAACCCTTCTCAACCAGACGCAGCGCAGCAACAGATCCGCCAAAGCCAGAGCCGACTATGACGACATCGAATTCTTGATTCTTGCCAGCCATAGCCAGAAGGCTACACCGAGACTTTTTTAGGCGGCAGAACCGAGTAAATCCTTGCTCTCCTGCCGCTTTGAACCTGCCGGCTCTTCTAAGTTGCTTAAGATTGAGAATTCTTCTTTTGCTCTAATGCGATTTACGCCGCTAAGGATTAATTCTTTTGCAATCAGAAATATCGCGACGGGAAGAAGGTCAAATGATCTCTTGATAAACCAAGGTGTTCCCTTGCGCAGCATCCAAGAGACTTTTTCCCTGGTAGAGATGATTGGAAATTCTGGAACCTCCAGCGGTTTTATGGGAAGGCCCCGACTTGCTAATTCTCTTACCGCAGCCTCTGCGAGAAGAAAGTGTCCTCTTGGCCCCGGGTGAAGTAGATCAACATGCCAATTCTTTCTCTCGTGAACCCCTGCAATATCCCTTGCTCTAATTGGAATGATAGGAAAACTCTCTGCAAGTTCTTGATAGACAGCATTCACGGCGTTTACTCGCTTCAGCAGAGCGCGCTCTAGGGCTCTAGGAAGCTTTAAGACTTTTGAAGGGTCATGCAATTCAAGAGTTATGACATGAGTTCCCAGCGCGCCAAAGCGTGTGAATATCTCGGTGAGATTTTCCTTTAATCTCACAGGGCAGAAATTATTTCTGAGCATGTCATTGCCACCGACTACAACAATTGCCACATTAGGTCGAAGCAATGTTGCAATTGGCAACTGATGCTCCACAAGTTCGGTTGATTTAGCCCCAGGCCTTGCAAGATTTAGATATGTCATGGGACTTGTGATGGCATTTGCGATTCGATAAGTCCAACCCAAGGGTCGATCGGCTTTTGTGATATCACCAGTGCCATAAGCTGCGCTATCTCCTAGCACCACAATGCTCAATGGCAGGCTCATGCCGCTTTGACTACCTCTAGTTTGGGGGTGTTATGAAGAGTCAATAAATTATTCATCGTCTTCTCCCAACTAAATTCCAGCGCCTTAGCTCTCGCAGCTTTTCTTAGAGACTTTCCATCTAGGATTTCTTTAATTTTTTTCGCAAATTCCTGACTATCCGCAGCGGTTGCGCCGCATGGATTATCACTATTTTCACCTAAAAACTCCCCGACTGCGGAGCGGGAGTTGGCAACCACCGGAGTTCCAGAGCTCAAAGATTCAAGGGCTGAGAGGCAGAAAGTTTCTAATGGACCTGGGGCCAGTGAGACATCGGCTACTGAGAATATGTCGGCAATTAGTTCAACATTGGCAATATAACCAGTGAAGCTCACTGGTAGATGAGTTGAATTACTCTTCAATTTTTCTGCCAATGGACCGCCGCCAATCACAACTAATTGTGCAGAGACTCCCATCTGCTTAGTCAAGATCTCAAGGGCTTCAATTGATAAGTGTGGGTCTTTCTCCGGAGAGAGTCGACCACAATGAATAATCAAGTGTTCCTTACCATTTAGTAATTTCTTACGAAGCTCTGTCTTATAACGCTTTGGAGTAAAGATATTTGAATCAACGCCAAGTGGGATAAGTCTTAGATTTCTAGTGCTTAAGCGTTCAAACTCTTTTGAAGCAAAACGAGTTGTGGCAATGACATAGTCAAAGGCTTTAGCCAGACGACGATTATGCCAATCTGCAAGCCGCTGAAATGTTTTTGGGGCTGGAAGAAACTTACTAAAGAGGCCAGTTAAAGTCTCATGGCTAAAGACCAGAGTCTGTATTCCCATCCGTCTTGCAAAGGGGCCAATAAATAGGAGCGTGAAACGATCAGAACATTCAATTCGATCTGGCTTCATCACAACTATGGCCTGCTTAATCTCTCTTCTTCTTCTAAAGATGCGATAGCCACCAGAGAATGGAATTTCAACACTTGGCAGATATAGCGCAGTTCCATATGGCGTCTTAGTCTTAGAAAGATTGATCCCAGGAACCACAAAGGTGAATTCATGTCCTGCCTTTTCATATCTCTTTCCTAGGTCATGGATTGTGGTCTTTATCCCACCAGACTTTGGCCCATAGAAATTAGCGATATGCAATATTTTCATGAGGCCACACCAATTCTTCTAGCCCTTGAGTCAGCGATAACTCTTTGATAATGGCCAAAAAGCTCTTGATTCACACTGGCCCAGCTGCGATCTGCAACAGAATTTCGAGCGGCAATTCTGGTCTGATGATCGGATAGGAAGCCCCATTGCGAATCAGAGATATTGGTCAGTGCTTCTCTATCTTGAAAGTCAACCAAAATTCCATTTAGCCCCTCGAGGATAAAGTCTTTAATCCCACCACGAGTTGGAGCGATAACCGGAACCGCTGAGGCAAGTGCCTCTTGCGCTGCCTGACAGAAAGTCTCATGCTCTCCTGGGTGGATAAATCCATCGAGGCTTGCAAAGTGCTGGCCTAATTCAAAACCACTCTTCTTTCCAGTAAAGATTGCTGAAGGTAATTTACGTTCTAGCTCAAGGCGCATTGGACCATCGCCAATGATTACCAATTGGATGTCATCTCTTGAGTTAAAGGCGGCAAGTCGCTCAATGCCTTTCTCTGGAGCAAGGCGTCCCACAAATCCTAAAACAAACTTATCTCTTGGAAATAGGTCATCCCTGCGATGTTTGGGGTTGAATTGTTCAAGGTCAACACCTCTGCCCCATCTTGAGACATTACCTACTCCAGCTTTTCTTAATTGCTCAATTGCAAAAGTTGATGGCGCAAGATTGATGCTGGCAGATTGATGAATAACTCTTACAATTCCCTCTATCGCTCTTTGAGCAAATGAGAATTTATAATGAGAGGCAAACCCAACATAATCAGTCTGATAGATGGCAACGGTTGGGATTGATAATTTGTTTGCAACTCTCTGAGCGTGCGCCCCCATAATCGCAGGAGAGGCTAGATGGACTACATCGGGGCGAAAATCAAGGAGCGCTCTCTGGATTAGGAAGTTGGGCACTGCTACTGGCAATACTTTCTGAAAATTAATGGTAGGAAGGCCAATTACTTTTGAGCCTTCAAAGAAGTCTGGACGAGAACTGACCTCAGGAGCCAGAATCAATACCTGGTGGCCTTGTTTAACCAAGCTGCGATTTACTTGAATAACCGAATTGGTAACGCCGTTGATGGTCGGCAAAAATGACTCTGTCACTATCGCCACTCTCATGCCTTAAGGGTCTACTTTTAGATTTCTCCAAAATTGACGGAAGAAAAAGTGTTGGGAAACGCTGAGTTAACGATTTATGGGAGGGCCCTGAGCCCAGCCTAAGTAAGGGCAGAATCGACTATTGAGCCTGTCGGCTATTATCGCTCTTCAATGTCAAAACCTGCCGTAATTATGGTCACCTCCAATGGGGTTGGGGCTGGCCATCTAATTCGTGCCAGTGCCATAGCAAGAAAACTACAAAGCAGCGCCCGCCCGATCATCCTTTCAATGGCCTACTCCGTAGTGGAGGTGGCGACGGCGCTAGGGATCGAGGCTGAGTTCATCCCAGGTAAAGATAAGCGCTTAATGGCAATGCGTAAATGGGATAACTACTTGAGAGATCGCATACTTGCCTTAATTGATGAAAGTGGCGCAAAAGTTGTTACCTTTGACGGCGTCGTTCCCTACCCAGGATTCCTAGCAGCAAAATCTAAGCGGCCAGAGATTGTCTTTCTCTGGATTAGAAGAGGGATGTGGCAAGCAAGCCCAAGAGGATTGGCTCTAGCTCTGCAATCAAGGTTAGTTGATCAAATTCTTGAGCCAGGCGACTTTGCTAGAGATTATGACAATGGACCAACCAAGAATCGAAAAGATGCAACATTGTTTGAGCCAGTATCGCTCTATGAGTCGAGTCGGAGTATGAGAAAGCAAGATGCGAAGAATTTCCTTGGATTAAGTGGCGATAAAGCTAGCGTATTAGTTCAACTTGGAGTTGGGGCAAGTGATCTCAATGAGCGAGTATCTGCTGTCTTGAGAGGACTTTCAGGGTGGGAAAACATCGAGATCGTCATGGCTAAAGAGCCAAAGGATGAACTCGGTAATTCACTTATTCCAGATGGTATTTCAGTAAAAGTTATCAAACACTTTCCCTTGGCAGATGTAATTCATGCCTTTGATGCAATTGTCTGTGCTGCTGGCTATAACTCAGTCCATGAAGTAATCCCCGCCGGCATCCCAACTCTGTTAATTGCTAATAATCGAGGAACTGATAATCAGTTTGCTCGAGCAAAGTGGTGTAGAGATCAGGGATTAACGCTCTATGCTGATTCAGACTCACTTATCGAGGTGCAATCTCAGGCAGAGCTCTTAAAAGCTAGCGCTGTTCGCAACGAATTAATCAATCGGTGTGCCAGCATCAAGTCTCCTGGTGGAGCTAGCGAGATAGCACAAGTGATTTTGAAATCTGTTAATTCAAGTACGCTTCCCACTTTTGGAGAGATTATTAAACGACGTGGCTTCCTAGCTCAAAACTTCTTGAGTCGGGGCTTACTCCACCTCTTAAGACGAGCAGCCAATACCTTGCTCTATTGGGCCGCCCTGCTCTACAGAACTATATTTCCCCACAAAGATATAGCCTTATCAGAGTTACAAGTGATTATCTCTCATTCATTAGACCTTAAATTCTGTGACTCACTTATCCGATCGAATAAGAGATTTGAGCATATCCTCAATGGCAGTAGCGAGAGATACTTGGCAACGAGAAGAGCGATTGCAATTAAGGCTTATCGAGTTAAAGAGGATCTAATTCTCTCTTCATAGGTAGAGCGGGACACTAGAATCTATCTCTTTTAGTTCGGAGACGATATCAAAATACTTTTTATTGAACTCAATTTCGTTTGGAACTTCACTTCTCCATCTTCCTCGTCGTACTTTTTCAGCCAAAACTTTCTTTTCAAAGTAGTCTCTCACTTTTTCTTCATCACTCAAGCCCAAGAACTCTATTAATTTCAAATAAGAACTCTCGCGTTTATCAATGGCCAAATCCTCCAGAGCCAGTGTCAGCATGGCCGGCCCTACTGCTTTGGCGCTATTTAGGCTTCTGATCATTCTGCCACGCCACCATTTAAGGCCCTCGTCAAAGCTATTCGGACCCCAAGGCTCTTTAATTACCGAAGAGATTGCATCGCGTCCATCTCTTACCATGTGAATGAATCGAACGCCATCAAGAAAGCCATGCAACTCTCTGGCTCTGGCAATGTTAATCGGGGTGGTATCGACCCACATAGACTTCTTACTTTCCCCTTTGTGAATCTCAACTATTCCACGTAGGAATTCTCTACAGGCATTGCTTTTATCGAACTTAAATTCTTTTCTCATACTCAAGTAGAGATCATCTAGTTGATCCTTTGAAATTGATTGCAGAAGTCCTACTTGTCTACCAGGCATTTGATTTGACTTGTTAGGACTCAACTTGGCATCCCTGGTCCACCACTGGCCGTAGAGGCGTTGCCGAAACCTTTGAAGATGCGCCCAATCGTTGAAAAGTAGACGCTTGTAGCGCCCTACCTTTCGTCCAAGATGAAGGTCTAGAAGCCCATTGCCATCCGTTAATAGCTTTATCTCAGTTGGCTTAGAAAGAACGATCTGTGAGTGCCTTGAGATTAGAAGGCCCGCAATGGTTGTCCCGCTTCTACCTGTGCCTCCGGAGAGGATCACATCATCGAAGCGAGTACTGGCCCTATCGGTCATTTATATAGTTTAACCAGTTAAATGAGAGAAAACTGGATTCCAATAGACTGTTGTCATGGGAATTTTCAGAGAATTGGTACAGAGAAATCTACATCCCACAACATTTAATGATCTATCTAGAAAAAAAATAGAGAAGGTCGTACAGAGCCGAGTACTTCAGTTCTATTCAGCCAATCGAAATATTGGTAATTATCTTCCAGTTTTGGGAATTCATGAGATGCTTGATTCCAAGCTAGATGTATGGAATATTCATAAGAGTCCAGTGGATTGGGACTTTGTTCATAGCAATTACAGCGAAGTTATTGTTGGTGGAGCAGGGCTTCTCCACTCTGTATTTGAGAAATTTTGGACTGACCTGGAAGCAAATTGTAAATTACCGATAACAATTTGGGGAATTGGAGTATGCCTTCCAATCAAAGAGGAAAGCAAGGGAGTTTCCAAAAAGATTGTAAAATCTATTTTTGCCCGCTCTAAATTGTCAAATGTCAGAGATGAACTCACTAGAGATTTCTACGAATTAGATAGTTCAACTTCAATCTCAATATGCCCGACCTTGGTCCATATTTCACATAATTATGATGTCTCAAGAAAAGATTCAAGGATAAAACAGGTACTCCACAGCTCTCATATAGATCTTGAGCCAGAAGGTTCTGGCCAAGAAATACGCAACTCCATAGAGGAAAGTGGCTACAAGTATCAAATGACCCAGAATGTGGAGAGCGAATCACTCTCACTGAACTCAATACTGAGAAAATATCAGAAAAGTGATGCTGTTTTAACTACTCGATTGCATGGAGCCATAATCGCATATTCGTTCAAACGGCCTTACTTGGCCCTCTCCTTTGACCCAAAGATTGAAGCATTTGTGGATCTCTGTGGAGCTGGCCAATGCATAAGTGATCTTGCTCAAATCAGTGAGAGATTTACCAAACTCGATACCCAAACTGATGAAAATTACAAAATTGAATTAGATAAAGCTCTGGCCTTTGGCCAGCTAGTCAAGGCTAGCCTGGCTTAGCGATACCATTTCTTATGCTCTTAGAGTCAATCATCGTGGCGCTAAATATGGCTCTGCTTTTCTATTTGATTAGATCATCTAGGGCCATTGGAAGAAGAATCTCAGGTTTGCAAAGGTCAATCAAAGAAAATAGAAGCGATATTCAACGCGCACAAAGAAGCCTATTACTGCTGCAGAATGCTCTAAATCTAAATGTACTGCCCGCGCTCAAAGAAAAGGATTGGAATTACACTCTAGCCTTTACTTCACATGCTAAAAGGTTTAATACTCTTGCGCAATTTATTGAGCAATTAGATGGACAGATTCTAAAGCCTGCTAAAACAATCTTGACTCTGACAAGAGACGATCTAGCAAAACTTGATATAAGTACTAGAGAAATGACTGCAAGATGTGGTGTTCAAATTCTTGAAGTAGAAGATCTCGGGCCCGGCAAGAAACTCATTCCACTACTGAAGAATCAAAGCGAGCCAATCATTGTCGTCGATGATGATTTGATACTGCCCCTTGATCTAACTCTGCAATTAATGGTGCAGCACTTCAGCTATCCAAAGGCAATAATCGCCTCAAGGGCCCATCAAATACTCCGTGATGATGCAGGAAATATCCAAGAGTTCTCAAACTGGCCTAAGAATGTGGTTGAGATCAACGGCCCATCACCTCAATTGCTACCCACATCAGGGGCTGGAACACTTTTTCCTATTGGAGCACTAAGCGAGAAAGCACTTGATGAAAATAGATATCAAGACTTGGCATTTCATACCGATGATCTCTGGTGGTACTTCCATGCCAGAGCCAAGGGAACTTTAATTCGACGGATACCAGGCGAGCGAAAGTTAGAATTCATAGAAAATACCCAAGAAGAGGGTCTTTGGAACACAGGCAATAAAGAGAGAAATGACATTAATTTAAGAAAACTAATTAGCTATTACGGTGATCCTCAGTAATCACATCAAGAATTGTATTAATAGCTTTGAGCATCATCTCAAGCTCAATTGTGGCAAGGTTGGGAAACTCATTACTTTGCTCAGATATTAGTGGTAAATGGATAAAGCCAGAGTGAGCGCCTTTCCCATGTAGGTGATGTTGCATTGAATAAAAGATGTGGTTACAGAGAAAACTACCGGCACTTAGTGAGATAGCTACTGGGATTTTTACAGCAGTTAAACTCTGAGAAATTAGCTCTAATGGTAGGGTGGAGAAGTAAGCAGCAGGAGCATCCTTTGAAATTTCACCAGAGAGCGCAAATACTCCCTCGTTATCAGCGATTTGCCCGTGCATGTAGTTGATTGCAACTCTCTCAAGATTTATTTGAGGGCGCCCCTCAGCTTGTCCAAGGGCTATTACTACTTCTGGTTTTACTTCATCAATCAATTCAATCAAACGTTTTGCCGCTTTAGAGAAGACAACTGGCAGTACCTCTTTGGCAACAATACTTCTATGATTGATTTTCTCCACCACCTCTTTAGATGGATTGAGTGTGGCGTTATTGAATGGCTCAAAGCCGGTTAGAAGAACTCTTTTCACTCCTACATTCCCCCCCAAAGACCGATAACTCTGAGTTTAGTTCGGTGTAAGAAACTGATTGCCTCTATCGTTGAGCCCCCCGTCAGGATTGAACTGACGACCTTCCGCTTACAAGGCGGATGCTCTACCACTGAGCTAGGGAGGCGTTTTCAGCGAGTAAGTATGGCATTGAGCAAGAAAATGGAACAATGCGCCAACCATGCCAACGCCAATCTGGTCTAGCCCTGAGACTACCTCAGTTAATCGCTTGCCGATGCTCAATATCGCCCATCTAATGAGTATCTCTCTTGATGGGCAGTGGAACTTTCAATTATTAGATAGAGCTGATCAAGAGCCAAGTAAGAGATGGCAGAGCATCACTGTTCCTGGCCTTTGGACCATGCTCGATGGCGAGCAACCCTTTGGCGATAAGCCGATCTATACCAATACTCAGATGCCCTTTGATCAACTGCCACCAAGTGTTCCACTTGATAATCCAACTGGAATCTATGAGCGGGAGTTCTCACTTCCCTCATCTTGGAAAAATAAAAGAGTTGTTCTATCAATTGGGGGATTTGAATCCCTAGCAATTCTTACCATAAATGGCAGGCAGGTCGGAGTTGCTAAAGACTCTCGCCTTGCATCTGAATTTGATATCACAGATTTTATTACCAATGGTTCAAATAAAGTGCAGATCAGAGTCATTAAATGGTCTGATTCAACATTTATTGAAGATCAAGATCAATGGTGGCATGGCGGAATTACAAGATCTGTAAAACTCTTTGCTACTGAGTATGTATTTATCGAAAGACTCTATGCCACCCCAGGGCTTGAGAAAAACAATAAAGTTGGAACTCTTAATATAAGAGCTCATATCAACTCAATTAATGAAGTCGAGATTGCTGGATATCGAATTAAGGTAAAAGTCATTGGAGTAAAGGGCGCTGAGGCAAGCGCCACAGTTACAAGTCAAAAGGCGCCAAATTGGACTCAAAAAAGCGCGACTGAAAAACAAGCAGGAGATGATTTCTTTCACGCCACCTACTGGGATGGCAATATGCCTAAGGATAAATATCTTGCATATCTAGCAACTGAGCCAATAATTCCAGGGCCGCTAGAGCTAAACATTAAAGTGCCAAGCGCCTCCCCTTGGTCTGCTGAATCGCCAAGCCTCTATGACGTTGAATATCAGTTAATTGATCCCTCTGGCCAGGTAATTGAGGTCACTACGCAGAGAATTGGCTTTAGAAGCGTTGAGATCAAAGGATGTGACCTTCTAGTAAATGGCGCGCGTGTGATGATCTATGGAATCAATCGCCATGATTTCAATCGCAGAAGCGGGCGGGTATTAAGCCGGGAATTGATGCGCCAGGATTTATTAGAACTCAAGCGATGGAACTTTAACGCTATTCGCACCTCACACTATCCAAATGATCCAGCATTTCTAGATCTCTGTGATGAGCTTGGTTTCTATGTTGTAGGTGAGGCAAATATTGAATCTCATGCCTTCCAAAATACTCTCTGTGATGATCAGAAATATCTAAATGCCTGGGTTGATCGAGTCGCCAGAATGATTCAACGAGATATCCATCATCCATCGGTGATTCTCTGGTCTCTTGGCAATGAATCAGGCTCTGGAATTAATCATCGAGCAGCAGCTGCATATGCTAGAAGTTTTGATCCCACTCGCCCGCTGCATTATGAAGGAGCGATTAGAGGAAATTGGACCGCAGGCCATGACATCACAGATGTTGTTGTTCCTATGTATCCAGATATCTCAGCGATTATTTCTTATGCAAAATCTAAAAAAGCAGATCGCCCTCTAATTATGTGTGAGTACTCCCATGCCATGGGAAATAGCAATGGAACCTTGGCCGAATACTGGCAAGCAATACATAGCCTTCCAGCTCTTCAAGGCGGCTTTATCTGGGAGATGTGGGATCACGGACTAGATCAAAGACTTGAAGATGGAAGTATCCGCTCGGCCTATGGCGGCGACTTTGGTGAAGCTAAACATGATGGCAACTTCTGCTGCGATGGAATGTTCTTTCCTGATCGAAGCCCAAAGCCTGCTTTAAGTGAATTTAAATATATTGCCTCGCCAATTGAGATAAAGGCAAAGAATGTAAAGAGTGGAAGATTTGAGATATTTAATAAGAATTTCTTTGTAAATCTCTCAGATTACAAGCTTAAATATGAGGTAACAGTTAATGGAAAGGCCTCCTCATCTGGCGAGGTAAAGCTAGGGCTAGTAAAACCCCGTCAATCAAAGCCTTTTACCCTGTCTGCTCAAGTATTAAAAGGTGATGGATCAGTTGGTGAGCGCTTTATCAACTTCTCACTCACACTTGCTAGCAGTAAGCCTTGGGCTCATATTGGCCATGAAGTCGCCTGGGAACAGATAGCACTTGTTTCAAAGCCGCTACCAAAGATAAAGAGCGCTAAGAGCAAAATCCAATACGTTAATTCTCAAGGCCAGATTCAAGTTCCATTTGGACAGATAGCTCCTGCGCTAACGCTCTGGAGAGCTCCAACGGACAATGACTTAATTGGCCATATCTCCCAAAGATGGGATGAGTGGGGCGTTAGAAAGTTAGAGCTAGAGAGCTCTAAAGTACTTCGCGCTGGAACTAATACCAAGATAACAAATCTCTGGAGAGCTCAAGGTGGAGCGGCTATTAAGCATATTCAACTTGTTGAGAGCGTTGATTCAGGATTTAGAGTTAGTGAAACTGTAACTCTTCCAAAAGAGCTAAAGGATCTAGCAAGAGTTGGTATTAACTTTGAGGTAGATGGAGCGCTAAATAACTTCACCTACTTTGGTATTGGGCCTAATGAAACTGCTCCAGATAGAAAGATTGGAAAGGTTCATCGCTATAGCTCAACTGTTGAGCAGCAATATGTGCCATATGTAAAGCCACAGGAAAATGGCGGACATATGGGGATGCGCTGGTTTAGCCTGACTAATCAAAGCGGCCACGGACTATATTTCCAATTAGATAAACCAAGAATGGTCACTGTCACCCCTATGCGCTCTGAAGATCTAGCAAATGCCACCCATAACGTTTTTGTTAACCCATCTGGAAACACTGTAATTACTATCGATGGAGCACATCGCGGAATCGGAACTGCCTCTTGCGGGCCAGATACTCTGGCTAAGTATTTAATTAAGCCTGGAACTTATAAATGGAGCTGGAGCGTAGTTACTTTTTAAGGCTTCCAAGTAGTTGGCGCTGGATATTTGGGGCTTCGTCCATCTCCTGATGATTTCTTTCTAATCCTTCTTATCGCCCAGGGAATTCCATAGAGAATAAACCAGCGAAGATTTTGCTTGAATTGATCTACCAAAGGCAGTTTTACTGGAGGTGGTAGCGGAGTTCTCCAGCTTTGATCATGGGGAAGGCTCAATCTGGCTAAGACTGCTTGAGCAACACGATAATGCCCAAGAGAATTTAAGTGAAGACGATCTTCATGGATAAAACCTGGATGGCGCCAAGAACTCTCTTGATTTGGATCTAACAAGATAGCGCCAACTTCGCTGGCTATCTTTCGCACATTTGCATTAAATGCTTCAAATCTCAGTTTCCAAACCTTTGCTGCGCGAGTCTTGGCACCTGAATCCTCTAGGACACAAAAGAGCATAACTGTTGCTCCGCTTTTAATTAGTGCGCGCACTGCTTGGTCATACTCTGCAAAGGTTTTAACTGGATCATATTTTGGCCTTATTACATCATTGGCTCCAGCATGAAAGGAGATGATTGTGCTTGGACCATTAACTAAACCAAGTGCTACTGGAACTTGCTCTCTTAATACCTGGCCAACTTTTTTTCCTCGTATTGCTAGATTGGCATAGGTGAAGTTCTCATAATTGCTAGCCATAACATCAGCGACGCGATCTGCCCAGCCGCGATAAATGCCCTTTATATTCTCATCCTGCATGCCCTCAGTCATTGAATCACCAAGTGCGATAAAGCGGTTATAAGACATTGTTAACCTCTACTTTATTGCCCTTTTTCTATCAACTGCATAGAGCGCAATTGATACGGCAACGCTGGCATTTAGTGATTCCACCGCGCTACTCATGGGGATAGAGACAAGGAGATCACACTTCTCACGGATAAGCCTTGATAAACCTTTACCTTCGCTGCCAACAATCAAATAGAGCGGCTGGTCAGCAATCTCCATCTCCTCAACGCTGGTATCAGCATCGCCATCTAGGCCAACGATAAAACAGCCATAGGCCTTAGCATCTTCAACAGATCTAGCTAGGTTTGTTATCTGAGCAATCGGAAGCCTTGCCGCAGCTCCTGCCGAGCTCTTCCAAGCAGCCGCGGTGAGTGAGGCGTTGCGACGCTCTGGAATAAGAAGGCCATCTGCGCTAAATGCTGCTGAGCTTCTTGCAATTGCGCCAATATTTCTTGGATCTGTTACTCCATCAACAGCGATAAAGAGGGCAGGATCCTTAGCTCTTGCGAAAATCTCTTTCTGAGATGAATATTGAAATGGCTTAACAACGAGTGCAATGCCTTGGTGATTGGCAATACCTGTCATATTCTCAATTGCTCGTCTTTCAACCTCTTTGATTCCAATCGCCATCTTCTGAGCAAGGCGGATAGATTCATTAAGTCTTTCATCGACATCCACTCCAGATGCCAAAATTAATTCTTTCGCAGGAATTCCGGCACGAAGCGCTTCAAGAACAGCGTTTCTTCCAGCAACAGTATCTACGTGCTCTCGCTCATTTCGACGAAAGTCTCGTCTTGGTGCAAACTTTTTATCACCCTTTGGTCCACGTTTGAAATCAGTGCGCTTTCCCTCAGTGCGCTTTCCCTCAGTGCGCTTTCGGGCAGAATCTTCCTTTGACTTATATTTCTTATGGTAGGGGCGATCTTCAGCTTTTGGAGTTGGCCCTTTGCCTCTAAGCGATCTTGTTGATTTCTTTGGTGGTTTACGATCTGGCTTAGCCATTGATACTCCATCTCACGCCATCTGCTCGGTCTTCAATGGAGATATCCATTGCGATAATTTGATCACGGATCTGATCTGCTGCAGCAAAATCTTTTCTAGCCCTTGCCGCACTTCTCTGCTCCAATAGTAATGAAATAAGTCCATCTACTGCGCCAGTTAAATCAGCGCTAGATGAGCTGGAATAGGCTGGATCAAAGGGGTCGGTGCCAATAATTGATAGGGCAGCCCTGATATAGCTTGCATACCTAGCTACTTGAGCTTTATCAGAGGCGCTAAGCGCGCTATTTCCAAGCTTTAACCACTCTGAAATCTGCGCCAATACTTGAGGAATGGCTAGATCATCATTTAACGCATCACTTAACTCTTGGCTTATCTCTATCTCTGGGGCGCTTGCTAATAACTCTTTTGCTCTAGTTAGGAAATTCTCTATTCGCTTAAAGGAAACTACTGCTTCATCAAGTGCTTCAAATGAGAATTCAAGCATTGAGCGATAATGAGCGCTAGATAGATACCAACGAAGTTCAATGCCACGAACTCTCTTTAATACCTCATCAACTTTTAGTGAGTTTCCAAGAGATTTACTCATCTTCTCACCAGATGTTGTCACCCAGGCGTTATGCATCCAGAGATTAGCAAATTCATATCCTGCTGCCTCAGATTGGGCTATCTCATTTTCATGATGTGGAAAAATTAAATCAAGACCTCCGCCATGGATATCAAATACCTCTCCTAAATAAGCATGTGCCATCGCAGAGCACTCAATATGCCAACCTGGTCTGCCATTTCCCCAAGGAGTTGGCCAATATGGCTCTCCCTCTTTTGCACCTTTCCAGAGCGCAAAGTCTCTTGGGTCGCGCTTTAATTTCTCTTCGCCATCTTTAGCAACTAGTAGATCATCTAGCTTCTGATTTGAAAGGGTTAGATAAGACTTTAATTTGCGAACCTCTAGATAGACATCGCCATTTCCTGGAGCGTAGGCAGATCCATTGGCAATCAATTTTTCAATTAGCTCAATCATCTGAGTGATATGGCCAGTTGCCCTTGGTTCATAGGTTGGGGCCATTACATTTAGAGCGCGATAGGCATCGCTAAATGAGCGCTCATACTTCATAGCAAGTGCCCACCAAGGCATATCTTCATGGCCTGCGTTATGAATTATCTTGTCATCAATATCAGTGACATTTCTAATAAATGTCACCTTGTAACCAGAGGCAATTAACCAACGGCGCAAAATATCAAAGTTAATTCCACTTCTAACATGGCCAACATGAGGAGATGCTTGAACAGTTGCTCCGCATAGATAAATTGAAGCCTGGCCAGCAACTATTGGCTTAAATTCTGAGACCTTTCGTGATGCGGTGTCATAGAGGCGCAGCTTCTTCATATCTGCCATCTTATTTCTTCTCAATTAGAAGCGCAGTTGCAAGAGCTGAGATGCCAAGGCCCTGTCCTGTGAAACCTAGGCCATCTGTCGAAGTAGCACTTACTGAAACCTCTGCCCCACCTAAGGCCTTTGAAAGAGCTTTGATTGCCTCCGCTCTTCTTGGGCCAATTTTTGGTTTATTGCAAACTATCTGCACTGAGATATTTCCTATCTCATATCCAGCGCTTGTTATCTTGCTAAAAGCTTCTTTCAATAACATCTCACCACTTGCGCCCTGATACTTTGAATCATCTACGCCAAAGTTTGAACCAAGATCGCCAAGGCCTGCTGCGCTAAAGAGAGCATCACAGATTGCATGAGCGGCAACATCGCCATCTGAGTATCCATCAACGCCAACTTGTTCTGGCCATAACAGCCCTGCAAGCCATAATTTTCTATCTTGATCACTTGAGAATGCATGGGCATCAACGCCAAGTCCTACTTTGAAATTTCTATCTATGGGGCTAAGTAGCAAGAGAGCTTGACCGATATCTTCTTTAGTAGTGATCTTAAAAGCTGAAGCCTCGCCTTCAATCGTTTTTACCTTCACTCCAATTGCTTCAACAAGGGCCGCATCATCGGTGGCATCATCTGAAGCGCTATGGGCTCGCTCTAATACTTGGCGATTAAATCCTTGCGGTGTTTGGGCTGCAACAAGTGATGAGCGATCAGGTGTTGCTCGAACAAAACCATCTCTATCGATTTCCTTGATGGTATCGATAACTTTTAAAACTGGAATTACTGCGCTCTGACCCGAGCGCAGCTCATCTAAAACTCTAGCTGCCAGAGCGCTACTTGCAAGGGCTCGTGCAGCGTCATGAATTAAAACGCTCTCAACGCTAGGTGATAGGGCTTTTAGAGCAACTCTTATCGAATCACTTCGTAATACCCCGCCAGTTATTACTTCTGCGCTCTGGCCAACTATTGCTTTAAATTGCTCTTCATATCCAGCTGGCGCAGTAATGATGATTTCATCAACAACTTTAGAAAGCGAGATAAATGCGCGCTCCAATAGAGTGATGCCTTGAATCTGTATTAGAGCTTTTGGAATTTCGGCGCCTAATCTATGGCCCATTCCTGCGCCGGCGATTATGGCGGCGCTTTTTGGTAACTGGCTCATAAGACCCTAACGAGGGAAGTGCTTTAAGAAGCTAATACCTCATCGAGAATTGATTCAGCTTTAGCTTCATCAGTGTGCTCGGCAAGTGCTAGCTCAGAAATTAATATTGCACGCGCCTTTGCAAGCATGCGCTTCTCACCAGCAGAGAGTCCACGATCTAGATCGCGACGGAATAGATCACGAACTACTTCAGCAACCTTAATGACATCACCTGATGCTAGTTTTTCAAGGTTTGCCTTATAGCGGCGAGACCAATTTGTTGGCTCCTCGGTATATGGCTGGCGCAAAACTCCAAAGACTCTCTCAAGACCTGAGGAATCCACAACATCTCTAACGCCAACTAAATCAACGTTTTCTGCTGGGACTCGCACTGTTAGATCGCCTTGAGCGACCTTTAAAACTAGGTAGATCTTCTCTTCGCCTTTGATGGTCCGGGTCTCAATTGCTTCTATGAGAGCCGCTCCGTGGTGGGGGTAAACAACGGTTTCGCCGACCTTAAATGACATTATTTGCCTTTCGCTGGAGGGATATTTTATCAGAGTTATCTCAATCACGAAAACCAGCGAAAGTAAGCGTTAGATAATCACTTTCTGCCATTATTGCCCAATGACATCAAGGGCTATTGCAACGATTATTATCGCTAGCTTCTTTCTCACAGGTTGCGCAGCTGGTGGAAATGCTCCGACTCGATTAATCAAGCAAGTAACCGATGGCGTTGAAAAAGATATTGGCGATTTAAAGATTCGCAATGTAAAAATCATTGCACTTCCTGATGGCAGCGGAACTCTTATCGGCTTTATCGTCAATCACAGCGATGAGGTAGATCAATTAGTTGCAATTACAGTTGGCGGGCAGAGAGCTGATTTCTTAAGTGATGTTCAACTTCTTAAGAATAAGCCAATGTTCTTTGAGGGAGATTCTGCAAATGCCAAAGCAAAGATTGCAGCCCTTGGTGTTAAGCCTGGATATCGCGTGCCGGTAGTTCTCTACTTTGCAAAAAATGGCAAGGTTGAACTTGATGCTCTAGTTGTTGCTAATACTGGAATCTATAGCTCCATTTTATAGCCAAGGCCGCGCACTGTTTGAATTAGCGCAGGATTAGCTGGGTCATTTTCAATCTTTGCCCTTAAACGCTTGACATGAACATCAAGAGTCTTAGTGTCACCAACATAATCACTGCCCCAGACTCGATCGATTAACTGCCCTCTAGTTAATACTCGTCCAGCATTGCGCATTAAAAACTCTAATAACTCAAACTCTTTGAGTGGCAGTGAAATTGTGATGCCATTTACTGAGACTTGATGGCGCTCAATATCCATTCTCACAGAATCTACCGTCATAACTCCAGTATCACCCTCACCAAGCTCGCCTGAGTTCCGGCGAAGCACTGCTCTAATTCTGGCTACCAACTCTCTTGCTGAATATGGCTTAGTTACATAGTCATCTGCCCCAATTTCAAGACCTACAACTTTGTCGACCTCAGAGTCTTTGGCAGTTAGCATGATGATTGGAACCTTAGATTTAGCTCTAATTTGGCGACAGACTTCAGTGCCTGAGACTTCAGGAATCATCAAATCAAGGAGCACTAGATCAATTCCACCTTGTTCAAACTTCTTGATCGCATCGCTGCCATTTTCAGCTGTGACCACTGCAAACCCCTCTTTACCTAAGAGGAACTCGAGAGCCTCTGAAAAAGATGGCTCATCCTCAACTATCAATATCTTTGTCATGAAGTTACCCCTCTAACTTTCTCTGTGATGGGAAGCTGGAGCGTAAATGTGCTGCCAACTCCCTCCTTGCTCCATACCTTTATATCTCCGCCATGATTTAGAGCTACATGCTTAACAATTGATAGACCAAGACCGGTTCCCCCAGTCATGCGAGATCTTGCAGGATCCACCCGATAGAAACGTTCAAAGACTCTTGCCAGCTCAGCTTCTGCAATACCTATTCCTTGATCAGTTACCGATATCTCTAGTAACTCTTGCTTAACCTTTACTACCACTGAGACCTTGGTATTTTCTGGGGAGTAATTAATAGCATTTTCAACTAGGTTTAAAACGGCCATAATCAATTGGTCGCGATCGCCATTAACTGTTGCATCCTCTATCTCGCCGATTTCAACTGTGATTTTTCTCGACTCAGCTGAGAGAGCTGCTTGCGCCACCGCCTCTCGTACTACATCACTTGCTTCGACATCAAAGGCTTTCTGGAGCGGGTCGCTACTTTGCAGTCGAGAGAGATCGATAATTTCTTGAACCAGATCAGTTAATCGTTTTGCCTCCGTCTGCATCCTGCTCGCAAATTTAACCACAGCATCTGGTTGATCTTTAGCGCCAAGGATTGCTTCGCTAAGTAATCCAAGCGCCCCTATTGGAGTCTTTAGCTCATGAGAGACATTTGCAACAAAGTCGCGTCTAACAGCATCTATTCGCTTTGCCTCGCTCTGATCTGAGATGAGAACTAAAACCATTCCCTCTTCATTTAGTGGTGAGACCGATACTTCAAATTCACGTTTACCAGCGCCGATTGGACCCCTAGCAATCTCAATGAGACTTCGATGAGATTCATTAGTTCTTCGGGCAACTCTAATTAACGCCATTAAATCTTCACTTGTTATTCGCTCATCTTTTACTATTGCGAAACTAGAAATGCCTGGGGATTGAAAGAGGATTTTTTCACCTGGAACAATAATTAGAGATTCACTCTCAAGGGATTGCAGGGTTTTGAGTAAGGTTTGGGGAAGCAGTTCTGGCGTCTCTAAGTTCTCTGCCTCCTGCCTGCGAAACTTCATGTCGCAATACTACGAAAGGGGGGATAGCCCGTCACCTCTATCGACTTCACCTGTCGTTCACCGCCTCTTTGAATTGCGTTCACGTCACTACCCCACTTTTACCTTCAAATCCATTAGGTTTAGCAGATGAGTTGGCTAAGAACAGCGTTTCAAGATGAGTTAGATGGCGTCACCCAAACCTTATCTGAGTTATCCACCTTGGTCTCTGGCGCAATTACTCAAGCAACACATGCGCTATTAACTGCAGACTTAAGTGAGGCTGAAGCAGTTATTGCCGCAGATGATAGCGTTGATGAAATTCAACATGAACTCGATTCCAGAATTATTGACATTATTGCTCGCCAGCAACCTGTGGCATCAGATCTAAGAGCGCTGGTAACAGCCTTAAGGATGAGCGCGGATCTGGAGAGAATGGGCGATTTAGCACATCACATTGCCAAAGTAACCAGACTTCGCCACCCAGGGGCCGCTGTTCCATCAGAGCTATTACTAACTGTTGAAGAGATGGGAAAAGTTGCGCGCTTGATCTCTGACAAAGTTGGTGGCATTGTCAATTCAAAAGATATTGATAAGGCGCTAGAAGTTGAAAAAGATGATGATGAGATGGATCTACTCCATCGCAAATTATTTTTAGTTCTTCTTGATCCTTCATGGCCTCATGGCATTGAAACGGCAATTGATATGACTCTAATTGGTCGCTACTACGAGAGATATGCAGATCACGCAGTATCAGTTTCTAGAAGAATTCACTTCCAAGTTACTGGAAAATACAACAGCAAATCTTAATTACTTACCTTGATTTGCAACTGCTGCTATTGATTCTTTAGCAGCCTCTGGATCTAAATACTCTCCCTCTTTAACAATTGGTTCAAAGTCATCATCAAATCGATAGAGCAGAGGAATGCCAGTTGGGATATTTACCTCGGCAATGTCGCTATCTGAAATACAGGCAAGGTGTTTCACAATCGCTCTAATCGAGTTTCCATGGGCTACCACTAAGACTGTCTTTGCCTGTCTTAAATCACTTGCAATCTCATTATCTAGATAAGGCATTAAGCGCTTAACTACATCCTTTAAGCACTCTGTTTTAGGAAGATCTGGCCCTAGATCTTTATAGCGAATATCGCTTGCCTGTGAGTATTGATCGCTATCGGCTATCGCAGGGGGCGGGGTATCAAAAGATCTTCTCCAGAGCTTAAATTGCTCCTGCCCATACTCTTTCAAAGTCGCTGCTTTATCTTTTCCTTGCAGCGCTCCATAGTGGCGCTCATTTAATCGCCATGATCTATTAACAGGGATCCACTTTCTCTCACAAGAGCCAAGTGCTATCTCTGCGGTGTAAATCGCTCTAGTTAGAAGTGAGGTATGTAGAACATCTGGAAGTAAGTTCTTCTCTTTTAATAGCTCTCCGGCTCTTTTTGCCTCTGCCTCGCCCTGGCTACTAAGGGCCACATCGACCCATCCAGTAAAGAGATTCTTCGCATTCCAATCGCTCTGGCCGTGGCGCAGCAGGATTAATTTACCGATACTCATGGCCTTATCTTATCTTGAGAATCAAATTAGATGTTCAAATGCTTTTAGATTAGCTAGAGATTCACCGCGTGATAAGCGCCAAGCCCACTCACGTCTAATTGCGCTACTAAATCCTAACTCAAGTAATGGGTTAAAGGCTGAATCACTATATTGAAGCACCGCCCCAATTATTCGATCAAGCTCATTTTCACTTACTGCGCTTAGCGCAAGTCTGCCCACAAGGAAAATATCTCCAAGCTCATTTATAGCAAATGCTAGGCAATACATATTGGCATTTTTGGTGAGAAGATAGTTATGAACTGCAGCGATATTCTCATCAGGCTTTCTAATCACAAAGGCATTGATACTAAGTGAGTGATCTCCGACAACAAGAGCGCAATGGGTCTCAAGCTTTGATTGCCCTGGGAGGGTTAGAAGATAGGTATTTGCGCCGTTTTTTTCATAATCAATTTCATGAGAATCTAGAAATTCTTCAACTGTGGCGCTAGCCATCGCTCTAGTTGTCATATCAAGCAAGAGCGCGTGATTTTTTAATGCCACGAGAGAGAACTTGATCATAGACATCAAGAATTCCCCTTGCGGTGCTATCCCATCCAAAATGTGAGGCATGCTCAACTGCGCCCATTGAGAGAAGAAGTCTCTTCTCTGGTTCAAGAAGTAAGCGCGAGATAGTGGCAGACCAGGCTCTTGGATCATGGCCATCTACCAATAGACCCGAAATGCCATCAGCAACCGCTGTTCTTAAGCCGCCAACAGCAGTTGCAACTACTGGTGTTCCACAAGCTTGTGCCTCTAGTGCAACAAGGCCAAAGGATTCTGAATATGAAGGAACGCAGACTAAATCACTTGCGCGATACCAATCAGAGAGATCTTCATGTGCAACGGGTGGAAGAAATTCAAAGACTTCCGATACTCCTAAAAATCTTGCAAGGCCCAATAACTTTTCAATCTCGCCCTGACCACTTCCAGAGGCGCCGCCAATAATTACCGCCTTCAGGCGAGACTTAAGTGATGGAGTGTGCTTTAACATCTCAGCAACTGCGCGGATTAATACATCAGGTCCTTTATGTGGCTGAATTCTTCCCACAAATGCCAGAAGGAGAGTCTCTGGCTTAATTAATAACTTAGCCCGCGCTGCGCTCTTTCCTGCGCCAACTTTATAGGTCTTTAAATCAACTCCTGGCGGAACAACAAAGACTCGATCAGGGCAGGCGTCATAGAGTGAAACTAAACTGGCAGCCTCTGATGCGGTATTAGCAATCAGGGCGCTAGATGCTTTTACTACCTGCTCTTCTCCAATGGCTCTAATCTCTGGCTCTGCCTTCTCGCCCTCAGCAAGAGCAAGGTTTTTCACCTTCGCCATCGTATGCATATTGTTTACAAGCGGAATTGAAAGGCGCTCGCTTATTAGCCAACCAAGTTGTCCTGAGATCCAATAATGAGAGTGAACTAGCTCGTAGTAATTAGAAGCAAGGCGCGCTTCCTGGTGCATAAAAGAAGACATCAGCGCGCAGACCTGTGATGGCAGCTCATCTTTAGTAATTCCGCCATAAGGCCCAGCCTCAAGGTGTCGAACATTTACGCCATCGGCAATCTCAACTACCTCAGGAAGACCCGAGCGATTAGCTCTGGTGTAGATATCAACGCCAATTCCTGATTCTGCAATTCTCTTTGCGCTCTCAACAACATAGACATTCATTCCGCCGGCATCACCAATTCCCGCTTGTTCAAGCGGTGAGGTGTGGAGCATCAAAGATGCAATCCGTAATTTCTTAGCCATTAGAGGTGAAGTTTACTCGCTCTAATCTCACCGACAACCTGGCCTCCTCCCAGCACATATTCAGGCTCAATATCAAGGTTAATACCTAGATGGGCAAGGCTTGCTCTTGCTAACTCACCTGCTCCCCTTTGAGATCCATCGCTAATTTTCCAGACAATTACCTCTCCATTACTTGTTGCCATAACCATTACAGATTCAGCGCCATCTTTAACAAATAAGCCTTCAACTTTTTGCATAAGCAGAGTTGGCAGACGATTTATCCCAGAGACCAAAACAGGATTATTAATACAACTTCTAATTACAGTTTTGTGAATTGGATCTGCAGAGAGTGCAAGACTTCTCATCGCTCTTGCTAGCCCTCTTAGCGTCAAAGCAAATAACGGCGCTCCGCAGCCATCAACTGCAACATGTGAAATCTGCTCCCCACTTAATATTTCAAATTCATTAGCAATGGCAAGCTGTAGCAGGTGGCTTGGGTCTTTATAGCTTGCTAAATCCCAATTATTTGTCTTGCATGTTGCCACCATCGCTGCATGTTTTCCGCTGCAATTAGCAGCAAGAGATGATGGGGGTCCCACCCAAGCAGCTCTCTCAAGTGCGCCAAGTGGTTTATCAGGGGTATTTAGCAGTGCTGACTCATCAAGGCCAACGCTTGCAAGAGTTGATCTAACTACCTCAAGGTGTTCGCCGCTTCCTGCATGACTTGCGCAGGCAAGTGCTATCTGCTGATCATTTAACTTTAAACCGACTCTTAGCATCGCAGAGGCCTGCAGAGATTTAATAGCTGAGCGGGGATAGATGAGTTGATCCAAATCACCAAGTGCTAATACTTCTCTGCCATCGCTATCAAGAATTAAAAGATGGCCGCTATGAATTGATTCCACTAAATCATTTCTTACAACTTCAAGTAGAACCTCACCTGATTGCATTTTGATTAAGAAATTCTTGGAAGCGTTGACCAGATATGCGCTTGTAATTTATGGCCATTAAATGCCATGTCATAGGCATAGAAGAGCTCGCCATCAACAAGTCCATAGAGTCTCTGCCCACCTTCAATAGCTTTTGCAGAGGGTGCAGCATATGCACGATCCATAGCTAATTGGATCTTTGGACCATCAAATCTTCCTACCCATCCTTCAGCTAATCCGGTGCTATGAGAGATTAGAACTTCTAATTGATTATCTGGCTTAACTCGCCAAAATCCCGTCTCTGAGGAAGCGGTTTGAATAATCTCGTTATTTTCATCAATGATCCACGAGCGAGAAAAATAGGTGAGAAAGTTACGTCCATCATGAGCAAAGGTCACTTCTTGAGCAAATTGAAAACTATCAATTCCTGGATACTCGCCATGGCCTTTACCGCTCCAACTGCCAACAAGCCAGGCAAGTGGATTTAGATCAGGGTGAAGC
>Ga0247832_1000730_pt1 | contig 64727 bp, 56 predicted proteins | sample LaCruzMarch2015__10_FD_192407 | JGI IMG/M metagenome (GOLD analysis project Ga0247832, IMG submission 192407) | Freshwater microbial communities from meromictic Lake La Cruz, Castile-La Mancha, Spain - LaCruzMarch2015_4m | ecosystem: Environmental > Aquatic > Freshwater > Lake | place: Spain... | reverse complement strand
AAAAAAAATAAATAAAAAAATAAATAAAAAAATAAATAAAAAAATAAATAAAAAAATAAATAAAAAAATAAATAAAAAAATAAATAAAAAAATAAATAAAAATTCGTTGAATAAAAAATATAAAAATAATAGTAAATAGTAAATAGTAAATATAATAGTAAATGCCTTATTTTTATAAACCAGAAATAAATTTAAATTTATTATTTATACATATTCCAAAAACAGGTGGTACAAGTGTTGAAAAATATTTTTCCAATAAATATAAGATAGATTTAAATCAAGATTCTTTATATTATTCAGGAAAAGTAGTTCCATCAGGAACTACATCAAATAATATTAGTTTCCAACATCAACTCTATTCTATGATTGTTAAGCATAATGATTTTTTTAAAGTAAATTTTACTCCAGATATAAAAATAATAACGATTGTTCGTAATCCATATGAACGATTAGTGAGTGATTTATTTTTTTTTAACCTGATCAATATAAATACTCCCAAAAAAGATGTAACAAAAAGTGTTCTACAGTATATTGTTACAAATATCGTTTTATTCGATAATCATAATACTCCGCAATATAAATATTTAGTAGATGAGAATGAGGAATTAATTAAAAATATTACCATTTTGAAGACGGAGCAATTGAATAAAGATATGTATGACTTAGGATATATTGATTTTAATGAATTTACAAATACAAATAAAAATACAAATGGTGAAAAAATAAATTATTACGATTATTTGAATAAAGATTCTATTAAAGCAATCAATAGTTATTATGAAAAGGATTTTTTATTATTTGGATACAAAATGTTGTAAGAATCATAATTTCTACTACGAGGAAATGCCGTATTTTTTCAAAATAACGACGGGAATCAATTCCGTCGTTTTTTTTTCCAATTTTTTAAAACATTTATTAATGGTCACTTCACTGATTTCACTGACATTTTTAATGTCTTTTTTATTCACATTTAAATGAAAGACTTGGCAAATAAAATAGATAATTCCAGAGGCAATGGAATGAGGTGTATTTTCCGGCATTAGATTCTCTTTTTCGATTTTCATTGCAATAAATTGACATACTTTCGTGAGTTCTCCATTGATATTCAATTTACTACAGAAACGCTCAATGAAATCCTCTGGTTTGGTTCTACAAAAACTAGTTTTGTCTTTATTAATGACATCTTTTTCTAAATTATTAATAATGGCCAATGCATTTTTACACCCCTTGGTGGCACTTGTTACATCTAGACGAAAGATACTGGCAATTTCTTTTGCAGTTCTTGGAAAATTATTGATACGACACGAAATATAAATGGATGCGGCTAAAATTCCGTCTCGATTAGTACCGCGAAAATTGACTTCGTATTCCGATATTTTTTTATGATAGTAAATGGCGTCGTCAATAATCATTTTAGGAATTCCTGCATTTTGGGCCATATTGGTGATTACTTGAAAATCATCGTATTGCGATTTTTCTTTATAAGGCATCGTCTGCCATTCTGTATAACGACGTATTTTTCGCATTTCATAAGACATTCCTCCACTATATAAAACTTTACAACCATAGGAAGATTCTTCTAAAAGCGGATTAATCGGGATACCACAACGTGTTGGGTCACCGTGTTGATTGTCATCCGCTCCGTAAAACCGCCATTCTGCTGAATGGTCGACTAAATCTTTATAAATGATGCCACATTTACGATTGGTACAAGTAAGAAATCCTTCATCGGAAAAAGCAAGACTTGATTGGCAGGTTTCACACATTTCACGATTCCCGCAAGAACGATAAATACATTCTAAAGGATCTTTTTGTTCTTCTCCTTGTCCTTGCCCATCCAAAGTAATTTCACTATCGAAAATGGTCCATAACTTTGTTTTGTCGACAAAGTTATTTTTATTCTTTTTTGTTTTTTTGTAAGATAAAGAAATTGGATTTAATTTGAGGGAACCGAGTTCTTCCTGAAAATTTTCTAATAACATAAGTGAATGTTATTAGGAAAGAAAATATATATGCAATTCAATTTTATAGTAGGGGGACATACGTCCCCCCTACGACCCCCTCCTTGCTTTTTATCTAGTTAACTCGGCGAGGGAACGACAATAATCTCTAAAATAATATTTCGCAAAGCATAATATTATTTTCTTTTTCTTTGTAGATACTCGCGCGCCAATACAATAATCAAAAACAGCAAGGAGGGGGTCGTAGGGGGGACGTACGTCCCCCTACTAAATATAATATTTAAATAATATAGTATATAGTATAAAATACGATGGGAAATTTTACTTCGACACAAAAAAACACGTCGATAAATCAATCCTTTCATAAATTCGATGACGCCATTGATTATATTGCTTCCAAGTATATTCTAACCGCAGACTTTCAGAGTTTGAGAAAATTATCGGAAAAAGAATATTGTGAAAAATTAGTGGTTCTGACCTCCGATATTATTGACCGTTATTTTAATCATCAAGAAGTTTTATATTTAGAACAAAGAGTGAAAAATGGAGAAGAAATCAATGATATGACCAAAAAAAAAGTTTATTTCTTGAATAAAGACCAGTTCAACGATTTAGATGTCTCTCAAGATAAACAAAAAAGTATTAAAAAGAAACGGGTTTGTATTGGAATTGCCAAATTTTACGTGAAAATTGCGCATATTTTTTCAGCCATTTTAATGACCATCAATCCAGTCTATTTATATAAAGACCAGGCAACAGGGAAGACGGTTCGTAAAAGTATATACGATAAACATCAAATACCTACCAGTGTGAAAACCAAGATGAAATGGAATTTATGTGATAATCGTATTGATGCTTTGAAAAGAGGTCAAGATTATCAAAAAATAGATGATTCAGGAGACATTCAAGTAAATCCGGATTTTTGTTCAATGAATTCGGATATGAATTCCCTCATCGATGAACCCGGAATCAAAGAATTGCAAGAATTGTATTACGATAAATATGATTACGCTACCGGAAAATTTGTGGGTATGAAACCCGAAACTGCTTCTCAATATAAAAACGATTTAAAAGTTTTTTATACTGCCTTTACTGGGAATAAAGTAATGCCTCCAGAAATCACAAAATTTAGTGATATCAAATTAAATTTGCATGGAAGAGAGAAGGGGTGTCAAGGGGCGGACGCCCCTTTTAAAAAAAGTTATCGGGGTTCCTTGAAAAAAGGATCGGCTTCTCTCTTTTATCAATATGCGATGAATATTAAAGAAATGATTTTGAATACCAATGAAAATCAAAATGTTTTATTATCGATTGTTTTTCAAATTTTTCATTTTGTCGTGGATCCTTATTCGGGAGAGAAAAAAGTAAGAATCAATCCGGAATTAACCGAAGAAGGATTAAATAAACTTACGGAAAAAACAAGGCGACTCATCATGGAATTATATGTTCATTGTGAAGAAGATTACGTGAAGGGGTTGAAATTATTTGAGGCGATTGTGGAAATGAAGATTTTGGAAACGACACAGAAACAATTGAGTGAGTTGGAAGAAAAAGTGGTGGATTTGACTGTAGAGTAGGGGGGTAGGGGGATGTACATCACTACGCCATCCCCCTTCCGTCCATCCGTCTCGTAGGGAGGGAGGAGGGATACCCCCCTCATTGTAAAGGGCGTGTGTATTTTGGCGCGCAAGTTTCTACGAAGAAAAAAGACAATGATATTCTGCTTTGCTAAGCATCGCAAAATAATATGATTGTAGAAATTGTTGTCGAAACTCCTGCGCCGAGTTAGGAAAATAAACTGTCATCGGGAGTTGTAGGGGGGACGTATGTCCCCCTACTAAGAAAATAATATTATGCTTTGCTTAGCGAAGCATAATATTATTTTAGAGATTGTTGTATAGCCCGCGCCGAGTTAATTAGATAAAAAGCAAGGAGGGGGTCTTCCGTAGGTAAGGGGGGACTTCCGTCCCCCTATTAAGCAAGGGAAGCAGCCTTGGAGGCAGCAGCGGAAGCCATTTTACTGGCAGCGGCAGCCTTGGAGGCAGCAGCAGATGCCATGCGTCCGGCAGCGGCGGCTTTGGATGCAGAAGCGGTTTTGGTGGCAGAAGCAGCCTTGGATGCAGCAGCAGAGGCCATTTTACTGGCAGAGGCGGCTTTGTGAGCAGCCTTGGAAGCAGCACGAGAAGCAGCCTTGACGACTTTCCTCTTCATGGTTTTTAATTTACGACGAATTGCAGCGGTACGTTTCATTCTACGGGATGCCATTTTATATAATATACAATGATAAAAAAAAAATTAAAAAGAAGGAAATAAAAAAGAAGAAAAAAGAAGGGAAATAAATATTTATAAGAAAAATAAATATTTATAAGAAAAATAAATATTTAAAAATAGAAGAAATGACTAAAGTTTTTGCTAAAAACTCTGGAAAAATCCTAAAGAATCCTAAAAGAATTAAGTCAACCATACTTTATTCATTGTATGCCACCACATTCCATCCCCCTTTTTAACGTTGTAAAAATGTCTAAAGGTAGAACTTCTGGAAAGTGGTACATTCGTACGATATTTGTCTAAAGGATGTGGATTGGTATTTAATTGAGCAGTGATGGCGCGTTTACTAATTTTCTGTTTTTGTTGAACGGCAAAATAAACAAAAAAAGCCTTGAAAGATAATTCACGAATATTGAAAATATCTTCATTTTTATTTTGAAAATCTTGTAAATATTCCATACAAATACCTAAAGCGGATATATCTGCCATATTTTCGCCGATACTTAGAGAAGCATCCATATGAATTCCATCTCTTAAAGCAAAGACTTCATATTGTTTGATAATATCATCCTGAATTCGCTTAAATATCTTTTTATCCTTTTTCGTCCACCAATCATTTAATTTACCATCAAAATCATATTTACTTCCCCAATCATCTAACGAATGAGACATTTCGTGGGCTAAAGTATTCCCAATATGTGCTAAATTGTATTCAATCCCTCTTTCTTGCAAATCAATGAAAGGAGGTTGAATGTATCCTAAAGGAATATAAATACTGTTTTTATTAGGCGTATAACTGGCATTTACTACATAGGCTTGTGTACCAATTAATTTGGGCGGATTTATTGCCCAATCAATCATAGGAATATCAACCGCTTCTTTTCCTTCTAAATGAATCGCTTTTCGAAATCGCCAAGAAGAAATTTTCACTAAATTTCCCCATGCATCATTGGACGAATATTCCAAGAGAGGGTCTTCCCTCAAAAGTTTCGGGGAACCAATAATAAACTTAAAATAACGAAGTTTTTTCAAGGCATGCTCTTTGGTAATGGGTTGTAACCATTTATTACGATGAATAATGCGTGTAAAAACAGTTTTTAAATCTTCTGCTAATATTTTGACATATTGAATATTTTCTTTATTTTCATAACGAGATACGTATTCATTCGTTAAAAAGGTATTAAAAGAATAACATAAGGCGAAAATAGGACGTAAATCGCGTTCTAAATCGCCTTCTTGACCTCTCAAAAAATGTCCAAAGAAATCGTAATATAATTTATAATCTGATTTATTCCATCGTGTTAATTGACGAATGTAAATGTAGACATAATAAGTGCGCCATTTTTCATTGTCCCAGTTTTCCAATAGATTTTTGGAAGCGCAATCAAGATAATTTACATTTCCGGTAATAAAAAAACGCGGGGTTTGGTCGAATCCCAATTCTTTGGCAAATTCTTTCCAATTGAAATCATATTTATTTTTGGCTTCTTCAGTGGTAACACGATTATAACTATTTGGGTCATTTTTGAATTTTTCACAAATCATAAAATGAATGATTTCCACTTCGATATCATAGATATCGTGAACCTTATATCCGTGATTTTCACCAAAAACACTTTTAAATAATTCCCGGAGATATTGAAAATAATGAGTTCGCACACTTTTTTTATATTCTACTTTTTGACCGTCGTCAAAATAACAACTGATGTCTAATAAACTGAGTTGAGGTGAATTGATATAACAACGCAAAATATTTGATTGTTTATCATCTGGATTTAATGACCATGAGAAAGGTGCGGCATAAGAAATGGTTTCATTTTTATTTAAAAAAGCCATTAATTTCCAGATATTTTGTTTGTTTTTTCGTAATTCATCGATTTCTTGGACGTATTCGGAAGCATATTTTTTAGTTTGTTCGTTGGTATTTAGTTCTAAAAAGGATTGATAGACATTATGAATCTGTTTTGCTTTTTCATTATGATGAGTTTGAATATATTCTTTGACGATTTCTAAAAGTTGTCCGTAGACTTTATGTTGAACAATACGGAAATCGTCGATTTGAATAATGTATTTTTCATTTTTACTCAATAACTGGGGTTTGTTCAACCAAATATAATTTACCCACGTATAGTAATCACTTGTAGGTTTAATATTTTTGGGGATTTTCATAAATTCATCATAAATTCTCATCAATTCCTTAGTTCGATTGAAATTTGGATCTTTCATATTGGCATCGTACTTTTTGCTAAACTTATCTTGAAAAGTAACAAACGTATTGGGAAATTTTTTACAGATCGTCATTTGTTGTTGTTTCGTTAGGTTTGGTAGATAGTTTTTCTTTGTTTTTGTTTTTGAATGACGAGAACTTTTTTTTGTTTTGTTCATTCAATGATAAAATACCTCTTATATATATATCCACTTTTTTAAAAGCCACTTTTGGAAAAGTGGCGCAAAACCACTTTTTACACCCTTAAATGAATTGAATGGAGACGCCTCTAAAAAGGCGTGTCCCATTTCAAATCTTCATCCGTCTAAAATAAATTACCTGAAGGTTGATACGTTTGTATCGGCTTATAGTTTTTCTTGGATTGTTTTTTATCTTCATTTGCATTTAAACCTTTCAACATAAATTCATTGGTATCTTTCAAGTCAAAATCTTTTTTCGAGGGCTGATTCGTTCCCTTAAAAGAAACCGTCATTGTTTCTTGAGATCCGTCATCTTCTTGACCCACTTTCTCTCCGTATTCATTAATCACAATCCCAGTTTTCTTTTTTAATTCGTTACGAACATAGGAAGGTACCCAATGGAGCCAAGAGATGAAAAGCGTATTGGGATGAATATAACGGACATTAAATCCATTTTCTTTTAATTTATCAATGATGTAAGCAATACAAGCGCCTTGGTCATATCTGGGAACCCCAATAATCATTTCTGGAACGACAAACCAGCAGAACTGTTCATCCATTTTCTGACGTGATGTGGTCTTGATTTTTACATGAATACGATTGAGAATTTTATTAAAGAGGGCGAGTTTATTCAAGTCATATTGTCGTTTTTTTTCATAAAGGTCATCGATGCTGATTTTTTCAGAGAAATCTTGAACATTTTCGAGTGTAAAAATATTGGACATTTTTCTTTTGTATTTTCGATTTTATTTATAAATACAAAAGAAAAAGAAAAAAAAGATTGAAAAAAAACATATAAAAATACAAAGATAAATAGATAAATACAAAACAAAACATAAAATATGACCATCAAACATTTGGTATTATCTGGAGGTGGTCCGTCTTTATTCCAAACATTAGGCTCTCTAGAACATTTACAAAAAGAAAATTATATTCAACGTGAAGAGATTGAAACCATTTATGGAACCTCGGCAGGTAGTATTGTAGGCACTCTTTTTTCTTTAAAATATGAGGATTTTGATATGATTAATGATTATGTCATTAAACGGCCTTGGAAAGATGTATTTTCATTAAAAATTCAACATATCTTGGATGCTTATACCAAAAAAGGGATTTTTGATCGCTCTTTTTTTGAAAAAACCTTTAACCCTTTATTAAAAGCAAAAGATTTGGCCTTGGATATTGATTTGAAAGATTTTTATGAATATTCCAAAATAGAACAACATTTTTTCACGTTTGAATTGAATGATTTTCAATTGGTGGATGTTTCTTATAAAACCCATCCTGATTTGAAATTAATTGATGCATTGCAAATGTCTTGTGCAATACCGGTTCTTATTTCGCCGGTTTGTTTTGATCAGAAATGTTATATTGACGGTGGGGTTTCGTGTAATTATCCGTTGAAACAATGTATGGAACAACAGAAAAATAGGGATGAAATTCTAGGGTTTCGTAATGTCTTATTTGAAGAGAATTTGGAAAAGACAATCATCGATGAATCGTCGACCTTGCTCGAATTTATAATGAATTTTTTATTCAAAGCGATTTTTAGTTTGAGTGAGGTAAATGAAAATAATGGACCAATGACTGAAAAACCCAAAGAGGTTATCTGTCATTGTTCTTTTTTGAATATTGGATCGATGAAGAAGGCCGTGGATTCGATGCAAGAGAGAAAAGGTCTTTTTCAAAAGGGAGTGGAGAGTGCAATTGAGTTCCTTGGTAGGTAAGGGAACCTACGGTTCCCCTATGACCCCTCCCTTTAAGGGGAACCTAGGTTCCCCTTTGACCCCTCCTCTTAATACATTTTTGGCGCGCGAGTTTCTACAAAGAAAATAACAATCATATTGTGCTTTGCAGAATATCATTGTAGAAATTGTTGTAGAGCCCGCGCACAGAGTTATGCAATTATATCCATCCCCGAAGGGACTATGATTTTCAGGACTTTGTCCTGAAAATCTGGCCGGAGGGGTCATAGGGGAACCCTCACGGAACCTATGGTTCCGTAGAGGTTCCCTTAAAGGACGGTATTCAAAAATTGTTCCAATGCTGCCTTGGTAGGTTTGGCATCGAATTCAATCACTTGACCATCTTTCACCAATTTAATGGTTGGGTATCCCTCAATTTTATATTGATTCATTAATTGCTCAATTTCAGCGGTTTCTTCGGTACAATTATATTCTTTAAAAAGCACATTGTAACCATTGATTATCTTATGTTGATATTCATTCTTTACTTCATCCCAAGCAGGTTTTCCAGTTTTACAATGAGGACACCAATCCACATAAAAAAGCATTAATTCTGCCTGTTTTCCTGATCCTGATTGCATACCCTCTTGGGAATAATTGTAAGCAGGTGCGAGTTTGGGAGAAATGTAGGTTTGATAAACATAAATGGCAATAAAAATAAAAAGAAGAAAAGCCAAAAGATAAAGAATGGTTGTTGTATTATTAAAACGACTAAACATTCCTTTTATTTTAGACATGATTCCTCCATTGGTTGTACTTCCTAAGTTCATTGGACGAAACATTGATAAGATATAATATATTATTCAAAGAATATATTTATTCATTGTTTAACGATTTTTCTTAAGTAAAACTATTTTCTAGATCTTTTATATGAATGGAAATAAAAATACCAGAAAACATAATATTCATATAAACCATACAAAAACAAACAAAACAAAAACAAAAAAAAATCTGGTTTATTCCAAAGAAGATTACAATAGTGGAGATGGTATGTTAACCAGTGTTTGGGGACCAAGTATGTGGCATTTTCTTCATACCATGAGTTTTAATTATCCAGTCAATCCTACTAAGGAAGATAAAAAAAACTATAAAGATTTTATCTTATCTTTAAGAAACGTACTTCCTTGTAAATATTGTCGTATGAATTTGAAAAATAATTTTAAAAAAGTTCCAATTACCGTTGAAAATATGAAGAATCGAGAGAATTTTTCTAAATATATCTATCAGTTACACGAGACAGTGAACGATATGTTGAAGAAAAAATCGAATCTTACCTATGATGATGTGAGAGAAAGATACGAACATTTTCGTTCGCGTTGTATGGAAGAAAAACCAAAAGTTTTTACCTTTGTAACCAAAGAAAAAGGAAAAGGAAAAAGAAAAACAAGAAAAAGGAGCGTCAAAGAGAAGGGATGTACTGAACCACTTTATGGAAAAAAATCCAAATGTATCATTAAAATTGTTCCTCAAGAAGAGAAAGGTTCCACGTTTCAAATGGATGAAAAGTGCGTCAAAAGTAGGGTAGGGGGATATACATCTACTACGTAGTGCCCTTACACCCTTACCTTCGGGAGGGAGGGAGACCCCCTCATCGCGTTTCACTTGATAACTCGGCGCGGGCTCTACAACCATCTCTACAATGATATTATGCAAAGCGTAATATTATTTTATTTTTCTTTGTAGAAACTCGCGCGTCAAAAAACGTTCGCCCTTTTCAAGGAGGGGGTCTCCCTCCCGAAGGGAAGGGTGGGGGGACGTATGTCCCCCTACTCTACATTCCAAAAGTGGAAAAATCATTCAAAACGGGCACAGGTGCATTCGCGTTCATGGAGGAATAGTTAGGAACAAGTTTACAGTCATATGCTGGTTCAGGACAACGTGTACATGCTGGACAAGGAGGGCATTTCTTACTAGAGGTTTGAACTGGACATACTGGACACACAGGTGGAACAACTTCCGTTTTCAAGATATATAAATCTTCATGTCCAGGAGGAATTTGACTAGCAGGAATACCGGGTGGTAAAGAAGAAGAATAGTTATAGGAAGAAGGCGCAAAAGAATTAGGTGATGTATTTTGGGTAGAAGATGTGGATGGGTAGGTGTATGAGGAAGAAGTTGAAGGAGGAAGCAGCGTACTTGGAGTACTTGATGGGGTTACATTTGGTAAAACCGTACTTGGATTTGTGGGTTGAGGAACAGAAGAATAATTGATTTGATTGCCTGCAGTATCTTTAACGGAAATGTTTTCATATCCATTATTTAAATCTACAATTACAGCAACAGAACCATTTGGACCCATAAAACTATCGATGGTTCCATCAAAAGAAGGAACACCGGCATAAATAATACTTTTACCATTTTTATCGGTGGTAGTAAGCGTATTTGTTCCATTCATATTTACTGCTAAAGTAGAACCGTCTTGTCCATAAAAGGTGGAACTCGTTAATTTTGGTGTAGAAGAACCAGTAAAATGATTATAATTATCATAAGAAGTAGAATTTTTTGTAGTTGTAGAATTTGAACTAGCATCTACGTGATTGAAACTTGCATCTACTTTATTCAAACTCATATCAGTCATTCCTTCACGATTTCCTCCTAAAAAAGGAGCCAAAAGAATTCCGAATATTAAAATGATTACGAGAAATAAAACACTATAAAATAAAGACATTTTGTATATTTTATATTGTGAAAATATTATTTTGTAAAGATGAAAAATGAAAAATGAAAAAATTGAATAAAAATAAATATCTGTGAAAGATAATAGAAGGGGTAATGAATATTAATAATAATGATTATGAGTATGCAACTATTATTGATGATGATGAAGAGGAAGAGAAAAAAGAAAAAGAACCGATCCTTCATAATCATTTAGAAGAAGTAAAACAAGTAGAACCAAAAAAAACAAGAAATCGTGTGACCCCCCTCTTTTTAAAAAGAAATTTCTTTGAAGAAGAAGATATTATGGAAATAGGTGTAGATGAAGCAGGTCGGGGACCATTATTTGGACGGGTATATACCGCTGCCGTTGTTTTACCCAAAGACATAAACTATTTTGACCATACGTTAATGAAAGACAGTAAAAAGTTTCATTCCAAAAGTAAAATTGTAAAAGTTGCTGAATACATTAAAGAAAATGCGATCGATTGGTCGGTTACTTATGAAGATGAAAAAACGATTGATGAAATCAACATCTTACAAGCGACTCAAAAATCAATGCATCATTCGATTCATAATATTTTGTCTAAGAAAAACAAAAATTTGATCAATTATCGAACCAAAACAAAAGTATTTCCAACCTCGGTACAACTATTAATTGATGGAAATTATTTCAATCCAATCTCGTTTTATGATAAAGAATCGAAAAAAATCAATGTTATTCCTCACATATGTATTGAAGGTGGGGATAATAAGTATTCGGCGATTGCAGCGGCCTCGATTTTGGCCAAGGTTGCAAGAGACCAATACATTGAGGATTTATGTAATGAATATCCTGAATTGGCTGAAAAATATGCAATTGATACGAATAAAGGATATGGTGCCAAAAAACACTTGGATGGAATTAAAGAATATGGGATTACACCATGGCATCGTAAATCATTCGGGATTTGTAAAGAATATGCGTAAGATTTGTTTGTTTGTGTATTTTCCAGTGAAATGAAATGAAATAAACCAAAAAATTGATTTCTTTTTTTTAATGGAAGGGAATCATATATTCATTTAACCTCTTCTTATAAATAATCATAATCATGAAAGTTTTAGTTTTTGATACAGAAACCACTGGCTTACCAAAAACAGGCGAAATAAGTTATGAAAAAATATCTTTATGGCCTCACATTGTTCAATTTAGTTATATCATTTATGATACGGATACTTTTGGACTGCTAAAAGTATGTGATTCTATCATCAAACTCCCTGAAAATATGAAAATCAACGAAGAAAGTATTAAAATCCACGGTATTACCGATGAAATCTCCCAGAAAAAAGGTATTTTGTTCGAAGAAATTGTGGAAGAATTGTCGGAGGATTTTCAAGGAGCAGATTGTTTGGTCGCACATAATATCAGTTTTGACTTGAATGCATTGAAAATCGAATTAATGCGACAACTTTTAAAAATAAAAGATGATTCCGAGCATATGGTTGTTACACGATCTGTGCTAAAAAGAAAGAAAATCGTCTATGACTTTTTAAATCATTTATTAGAAGACCGAACACCAAAATTATGTACCATGAAAGAGTCGATTCAGTTATGTAGAATTGTAAAAGTAAATAAACTTGGACACCATTATTTTAAATTTCCAAAATTGATTGAGTTACATCAATGTCTTTTCCAATGCGAACCAAGAAATCTACATAACGCATTGAATGATATTTTGATTTGTTTGCGCTGTTTTTGCAAATTAAAATATGATTATGATATTGTAGATAAAAATATTAAAATTAAAAAAATGATTGAACTTTTATTATAAGTATAAAAAATGAAGAAAGAAAAAAAAAGAAAACAAAAAACAAAATTAGTTATACACCTTTGCACATTTAAAACGCCCACTTTGTGGGCAGTTATGACTGATTAAGGTGATACTGATTGCGCATTTCAAATGCGCGATGGTGTAAAACTTCCATGAGTAGGAAGTTTTTTTTTTTGAAACAAAAAAATAAAAAATTGAATCTATCCTTTTAAAAAATTATTTTTGTAAAATAATAAATAAAAGAATGAAATGTTCCATTTGTTACGAAAATTTCATTCAACCTACCAGCGAGGAGAATTTTGAAGAGATCAAAAGAGAATTTATGGAAGATCCGAATCACGATATACATAAATTTTTATCATTATTGTTATTTCCAAATATGATGCCAAGATATACTTGTAATAATGAAAAATGCGGGGTATTTTACTGTGATATTTGTTATTATCAAACAATCAATGAAAAAGAATTATTCAAATGCCATTTTTGTAGATGTTATGATTATAAAACTTTTATGGGAGTCAATGTTTTACGAGACTTACAAATCAAAGTATTAGGGAACGAGGGATATAAAAAATGGATAAGGGAAGAAATACATAAATAAATATATTTACATTGTTTCTTTATGAAGTAAAAATACACTCGCCCTTAACAAGGAGGGGGCAGTCCATTCCCCTTACCTTCGAGACGGACGGAAGGGGGGACTCCCTACGGGCGTCCCCCTACTAGAAACCGATTTCCGTTTTTTCCACACATAAACTCATATTTTCTTGCTGTATCACAATGACGAAAATCATTGACTAATATGTTTCTTTTTGTATGATTTAGTAAAAAATACTCCTCCTTATATTTTATCATAGGAAATAAAAAACATTTTCCATATTTATTACTCGTTTCAGTGCTTAGATACTTTTGGGATAAAGGTAGAAAATATTTACAATTGGTACAAAGATTCAATTTACTTGGTTGTTCCAAGGATATGGAGGATGATAGAAGAGAGAATAAAAATATAAAAAAAAATATCATTTTTATATTTGATTAAAGAAAATAGTTTTTAAGTAGTATTCTAAGCGGAACACATTTCACAAATTTCATCATGCTCTTCCACATCTTTTTTCTCAGGTTCAATCGTGAATTGTTGTGCCTGGTGTTTTCCTTTACGCCGTAAATAATAAATACCCGTTTTCAGGCCTTTGTTCCAAGAATAAAAATGCATGGAAGTAAGCGTATTATAATTTGGGTCTTCTAACCAAAGATTCATACTTTGGGTTTGACAAATAAATGCGCCTCGGTCAGCGGCCATATCAATGACGTGTTTCATTGGTATTTCCCAGACGATTTTATATTTATTACGTATATGTTCTGGTAGCATGGTCAATTGTTGAATACTTCCTTTATTCGCAATAATATTCGTTTTTATTTTATCATTCCATAAACCAAGGTCAATCAAATCACGCATCAAATACTTATTTGCCAAGACAAATTCACCTGCTAAGGTTCTTCGACTATAAATATTACTGGTTAAGGGTTCAAAACATTCATTGTAACCCAAAATTTGCGAAGTACTTGCCGTTGGCATGGGTGCCATTAAGAGGGAATTACGAATTCCATAGGTTTGAATGGATTTCTTTAATTCGGACCAATCATATCTTTCACTTGGTTCCACATTCCATAAATCGAATTGCAATATTCCTTTAGAGGCAGGTGAACCCACAAAGGAACTATATGAACCTACACTAACATCATTCGTGTATTTATCCCATTCATTGAGTATTTTTTTCTCGGTCAAATAGTTGATTTCATCATTCAAAGATGGATATCGATTGAAATTCTTATAATAAAAATCCATTTCTTCTTGAATTTTAAAATAACGATTTTTTGCAATTTCATTACTACTTTCTAGCGCGGCGTGATACATGGTTTCAAAAATATCTTTATTGATTCTCTTCGCTTCTTCACTATGAAATGCAATGTCCATCAAAATAAAGGTATCGGATAATCCTTGAACACCCACTCCAATTGGACGATGTCTCATATTACTACGCCTTGTTTTTTCGGTTGGATAAAAGTTGATATCAATCACATTATTCAAATTACGTGTTACCACTTTCACCACTTTATGTAGAGATGCATAATCGAAAGTCTTTGTTTCTAGATTTACAAAAGTTGGTAAAGCAACACTCGCCAAATTACATACGGCAGTCTCTTTATCGTCTGAGTATTCTAAAATTTCACTGCATTGTCCAGTGATAATACCATTAAAAATACCCATATGTTTTTTTGGTTCTGTAAAACAATAGGTGTCGTCTTCGCGTCCATTATTTTTCACAGATACAATACTGACAAATTGTGTTGCGTTTCTATTGGGTATTCTTTGTGTAATTTTCAATCTTTTGGGTGAAAATCCGAATGAAACCAATTTTTGCAATTCAACCGATGTAATCATTAAACGATATATTTCTAAACAATGATAGAGTTTAAGTTCTCGATTTGAATCTGGCATTAATCTTTCACCACTTGCTTTCATTAATGAAATCTTTGATTGGACACCACACGTTTGTAACATCAAATGTACATTCTTTAAAAAAGAAGGATTGATACTTGAAATCTGTAATTGTTCATTTGTACCATTTCTTGCAATACAACCGTCCGCATCACAGTATCCCGAAAACCATTCTAATTTTGTTTTTAATGAACTATTCATTGGAACTGTAAATTTTACTTCTAAATCAATGGGTAAACTTACATTTAATCGATTCTGTGAATCTTCGAATCCTACACTTCGATATTCTAAATGCTCTAATAATTGTTTTTTTTCACCATAAAGCGAAGCAACTGGTTTATCTTGATAAGATATCGCTTGACATAAAAGTTGTTCTTCTTCTTTTTCTTCTTCTTCTTTTTCTTCTTTATCTTCATTCTTGGATTCATAATAATGATGTCTTTTACAATAAGAGGTTCCATTTAATGCTTTAAATTGACATTTGGTTTTAGTAAGTTTACTTTTATTATAAGTTCCATCCCCACAAAAAAATCCGTGGGTGTAAGCATATTTGAATTCTTCTTTTCCATCAATCACTGGATAATTACATTTAATAATTTTATCTTTTGGATTTAAATCTTTCGCTTCTACGACTTCAATATTTTTCTTAGAATATGTATTTTGTATATAAAATTTATGATAAGGTGTACAATGTAGTTTACATCCATCACTTGTTTCTACCTCAACTAATGTCTGTTTTTCACCAGTTTTAAAAACTGTTACTTCACTAAATTCTTCTCCATTCCATACATTCACTTTCTGTCCTGCTAAACTCTGTATTTCTTTATGTCCTTGGTCGGTTAATATTAACGTTTCTGGGGCAACACATAAATTTGACGACTTAATGGTGCCCAAATTTTGTTGATTTGATTTTCGATTACATGCATCCTTAAATAATAAATAGGGTGTACCCGTTTCCATTTGTGCGTCTAATATTTGAAACCATAAATCACGTGCATTCACTGTCTTACGTACTTTTCCTTCGGATTCGTATTTTTCATACAATTCATTAAACTCTGCTCCATATACATCCGCTAATCCTTTACATTCATTGGGACACATTAAGGACCATTTACCATTGGATTTGATACGTTCCATAAAAAGATCGTTTATCCATAAGGCGTAAAAAAGGTCACGTGCTTTTAATTCTTCGTCCCCGTGATTTTTACGTAGTTCCAAGAAATCCTCAATGTCGGCATGCCAAGGTTCCAAATAAACGGCAATGGAACCGTTTCTTTTTCCGCATTGATTAATATATCTGGCCGTACTATTGAAAACACGTAACATTGGAACAATACCGTCCGTTTTCCCATTGGTACCATAAATAGGCGATCCTTTCGCTCTGACATTATGAATATGAATCCCGATTCCACCTGAATATTTTGAGATCAGAGCGCAGTCCTTCAACGTATTATAAATTCCATCTACACTATCGTCCTCCATGGCAATTAAATAACAAGAACTCATCTGTTGTTGAGGCATTCCTGCATTGAAAAGAGTCGGTGTCGCATGAGTAAAATACTTTTGAGACATATAGTCATAGGTTTCTTTGATCCCCGTTAGATTTCCTAAATGAATAGCACACGAAACACGTAACCACATATGTTGAATTCTTTCAACAATTCTGCCGTCAATACGTAAGAGATAGGCGCGTTCAATTGTTTTAAAACCGAAATAATCAATTAAATAATCTCGTTCATTCACAATCATTTGATCCAATTCTTCGGAGTTGGAAGATACAAATTCCCAAAAAGTGGTAGATAAAATGGGTGAATGTTTTCCGTGCATGTTTTGATAATGGTATAATTCGCTCATTACTTGAGAAAAAGAAGAAGATGTGTTTTTTTGATGGTTGGAAATAATAATACGCGAGGCTAAAATTCCATAATCTGGATGATTCGTCGATAAAGAGGCACATTGTTCTGCCGCTAATTCATCAATAAGCGTTGTTTTAATGGTATCGTATAATTGGTCAATCACTTTCATTGCTAAAGAAGTATAATTAATATGAATGTCGGCTTCTTGACCTACATTTTTAACACGGGTCAAAATTTTATCAAATGCAATGTCTTCTAACTCTCCATTACGCTTTGTAACACGCATTTCATTTTCTTTGTTTTGTTCCATTCTTTCTTCCAATAATATATTATTATATTATTGGAACTTGATTTTAAGTCCTTTTTCCACTTTTAGAAAAAGTGGAGCAAAAAATCTGTGAAAATTTGGGCTTTTTTACTTGTTTCACTCGGTGCGGATTTCTACAACCATTTTTTACAACGATACTATTGCTACGCTTAGCGTAGCACAATATTATTGTCTTTTTTTTTGTCAAAACTTGCGCGCCAAAAACCTTCCTCTATAACTATTAAGTTTTACTCCACTTTTTCAAAAATATACATTTTGATATAAATATAAAGATAAAGATAAAGATAATTATAAAAATAAAGATGAATAATGCCATTATATTTATTTGTCATAATGACGAAAGTATTGAAAAAGTGATTGATAAAATCTATCTAGACAATGTATATTTCATGATCGTTGGATTCAATGAAATCAAAGAAAAATACAAGAATCATCCAAAAATAATCTTTGCCAGAGATTATGAGAATAACATTGAAAATGAAAAGGAATTATTAACATTAACTGCATGGTATTGCATTTCTAAAAACAATTTATTTAGAGACAAGGAATATTTGTGTTTATTAGAATACGATGTTATCTTAGAAGATTTCTTCATTCTTTCTTTGAATCAAGTATGTGAAAATAATCATGTAGATGTCATTAGTTTTATGTTTTCAGATATTTGTTTAGAATGGGTAACCAAAAGAGATATTTTGGAACCTTTTATCCATCAAAAAAAGATGACCTTACCAATGGATAAAAATTATTATTGGATGCCTACTACGAATCAATGTATACGTAGAAAGATTGTCGATGATTTTGTGGATTGGTATTATCCAGATTGTCATATGTTGAAAACGGCCGACCCCAATTTTTTTGCTCATTATCACGAACGTTTATTTTCATATTATGTAAAAGAAACGGGTAAACAAATTATTTGTATATCAGGATTAAAGCATTTATTTTTAGGTAGTCATACAGATTTTACAGAAAATAATACTTGTTAATTTTGCTTTCTTTTTCTTTTTTGTCCGTCTAATATATAATAAGTTATAAGATAGAATGTTCAAGTCTAAAATTACTTATATTTTTTTTTATTTATTGATTCTTTTATTACTAGTGGTATTTGTTCCAATGCTTTCTAGTAGTATTTTTTTATCTAAAATAAAAATCGGGGAATCTTACACGAATTTAGGAGAATCTATTTCTCCTTATAAGAATGATGAGAATAACTATAAAAACAATGAAAATAATAATATCAATGGAGCAAGTAATAAAAAAGTTCATCAAAGTCATACCTATGGATATTATCCTTCCTCAGAAGACGGTAGATTACTAAGTGACAGTTTTCCAAGTACTAATAATAAAAACGTTTCAAGTTATCAAGAACAAATGATGTGGTGGCATTATCCAGTTTTCAAGGTGGGTTCTTATGAACAAATTACCAATAATTTGAAATATCCGAATAATCCAGATGTAGGTCAATGTATGCCTGCTGAATTTTGTGGCACATTGTATAAAGAATTTCAACCACAATTGAATGAAGCACATGTTCTTCCTCCGGTGACACAAAGTTGTAATGGAACACGAGTGAATTATTTTAATACCGCACCAAATATGTTGACTTTTAAGAATTTGACGACGAATATTTTATACTAATGTACCTTTTCGTCTACCTTTTGGAAAAAGGTAGAGCCAAAAATTCCTTGTAGTATTTTTATACGATTTTTATACGATTTCTATGCAATACTTGTTTTTCCAGTGTCCTTGTTTATCTTGATTAAACAACCCGATTCTTTTTTTATATTTGGTTCCGTAATAGAAAGCGAACGTTTTTTAGGTGCACGATGTTCATATCCGGTTTCTCTCTCTTTTTCAATGACCTGCCAAATTCTTTCTAAATCGTGAACATTATCTTGAAACCAACGTCGATTTCTTGTAACTAAAACACAACTCATGATTTCCAATTTCAAATAAATATTTGCAATCCAGGTGAGACCATTTTTCTCGGCCTCTTCTTTTTGTTGGTCGAACCATTTTTCAACCTCTTTTTTCGAACAACGTAAAAACTCCAAAGGTTGATATATATATTTTGGATTTCCTTCGCTATTGGCAAAGTATAAGATCGTACATTTTTCATTGGTTTCATCTTCGAAATAATCCGCTTCACAATCATATCGTACAAATTTTGTCTCTAAAAAATCGCATTCATCCAAATCGCACGTCTCCATTTGTAATTGCATTTGAATCCAATATTCTTTTTTTGGAATCCCGTCAATCTCTCGATTGACGATATTTTTGATTTCCAACATACGTCCATAACGATGATTGGTCGGGTCGACATTGATACCGTCCGGAGAAGCACCTAAGAAGGAATAGGTCTCATGTTGAATACAACCAAAATCATCCACTTTCGTTTTGTATTCTCTCTCGTAAAATAGAACAGAAAGTGGTTCACACATTTGTCCCCAATGTAATGTTGTGTTTACATTAATCTGTCCAACTGTTTCAAAATTGGTGGTTAAAGGATGACATTTTTCGTAAATCAATTGATTTTGGTTTGCTTGACTATCAAATGCTTTGTATGCATTACTTGCTGTAATCAGTTGATAACGGAACTCGTACCATTCTTTGGTTCTTTGGGTTGGCTGCGGTTTCGCTTTTAAAACCTCTATTTTTCTCTCGAGTATCTCTTTTTGTTCTGGGGTTATCTTTTGGAGAATCAGGCTTCGTTCATAGGAACGCGGTGGATAAAGGGTTTCAAAAAAAACTTCAAAAACAGTTTCTAAAAGTATATCGATTTCTTCCTTGAATTTCTCATCAAGTTGATTCCATTCATACCAAAGTTCGGGTTTTTCTTTCAAGGATTCGAGAGAAGCAAAAATGAGTTCGCGAATTTCGTATTCAAAGTTTTCATGAAAAGTAGGTTCACTGATAAGTTTGGGATTGTCTTCGATAAATTGGTTCATTAAGATAAGCGTGTTTTCAATGAAATCTTGGGTGGTTTGCTCATTGAATAGGAGTGATTCTTCTTCTTCTTCTTCTTCTTCAAAGTATTCCGAATCAGAATCATTTTCATCTTTATATTCACTTGAATTTCCACATAAAGAACATATTTGGGTAAACATAATAAATATAACTTATTATGTTTATTACGTTTTACTTTATTCATCTTTTTTCCTTCTGTTCTTTGATTCATCTTTTTTCCTTCTGTTCTTTGATTCATCTTTTTTCCTTCTGTTCTTTGATTCATCTTTTTTCCTTCTGTTCTTTGATTCATCTTTTTTCCTTCTCTTCTATTCTTCTTCACTCTTTGAATCTCTCTCTTTCAACGTTTTGGTTGTTTTATTGATTTTTTTCGGAGTTAAACTCTTCATGGTTGAAACACGTTTTTCCATATTTTTAAGCGTAAAATGTTTTTTTGTATGTAAAAGTGCAGGTATTTCTTTGATTTCTCCGCTTACCTTATCATAAATCACGTCTTTTACACGCGCTAATTTCTTTTTATCCAAACACTCCTTGAAAAATTTAATTAGAATTTGCGATTCTTCTTCATCCAATTCATTTTCTTTTTTATACGCTTCTGCAAACGCTAATAGTTTCTGGGTTTTTACCGTTTTATCCAATTTACACCATTGGTCGTTTTTATTATTCGTTTTTTCATTATCAAGAAATTTGTCCAAATTTGTTAGATCATTCGAAGATGAAGTATCTTTTAAGGCAACCCCTTTCATTAACATGGTTTTATATTTGATGTTTTTTAGTTCCATACATTCTTCTGTCCCCTTATTATTTTCTTTTGTTTTTATACCATCGCACACTTCAGATGTGCAATCAGCAACACCTTGTTCACTATCCCGAAGGGAGAGTGAAGAAAGGGGTATATTGTTATTTTTTAAATTTTCATCGATTTGGTTGTTTATATTTTCATTTGTTTCATTCTTTTCTTCAATGATTAATTCCATTTTAAATCGTTTCTTATATTAAAATATAAGAAATTAGATTTAACTTGTTTCAATAATATAATTTAATATATTTATAATTTATTCATCATGGAAAATATAGAAGAAAAGAAAATCATACTTCAAGGAATCAACAATCGATATCAAATGAAAAAAGCAACAAAAACTGGAAAAGAAAAAGATAAAAAAAGAAAGGAAACCGAAAAATGGAATATTCCGATCGAAGATTACACCTATGAAAATCAAATGAAAGTCTTGAAAGAAATAAAAGAAAAACAAGAAAACCCAAAACAATCAATCCATCCATTAGTCATTCAACAAATCGAGAGAAAAATCGCCAGTTACAAACACCAAGACTTGGAAAAGAAAGTCTATGAACCATCCAAAATCGCAAAATATTCAGATGTTCTCTCTTCCCTTTTGGAAACCGAAGCCAAATGCTTTTATTGTTTTACAGAAATGTTTGTTTTATATGAAAAAGTGAGGGAAGGTAAACAATGGACGCTCGACCGAATCAATAATGATTTAGGACATAATACCGACAATATCGTTCTCGCCTGTTTAGAATGCAATTTGAAAAGAAGATGTCAATCCAAAGAGGGATTTTTATTCACCAAACAATTGAAAATTGTCAAAAGAGAGAATGATTCCTAGTACCGAAAAAAAGGCGAATTTATTTCTTTCAAAATATAAAGAAAAATGGATGGTCGTTTTATTTGTATTTTAATCATTCTTTTTATTTTTATTTTTGTTTATTTAACGATGATGGGATATACCATTTATAAATTAAATCACAAGGTCAATCAAATCAATGATCTTTTTGTAAAAGAATTGGACTTTTTATATGAAAAAGGAATGAAAGAAGAAAAACAGGAGAAACAAGAAAAACAAGAAAAAAGAGAGAGGAAAAAACGAGAAAAAAATATATCCCAATAGATAAATAATTTCATTCATGGAAGAAGAAAAACAAAACACAGAAGAAAAAAACATACTTCCAAGAAATATCATTCGTGAATATGCCAAATCTTTCTCTCCTTTTTTAAAAAAAACAATCGGTCATTATTATTTATTCATTCATAATATCATCATCGCCGTGGGATGTTTTGTTTTCTTTTTTAGTAATCGCATTTTTTATTTGTCCGTTTTACTCAATATGATTATTTTGGATTGTATGTCGATTGTTTTTATACATGATTGTCCTTTAACCATGTTGGAGAAAAAGTATTTAGATAATAGTTTGGTAGAAGAAAGACAGAAATCATTTAAGGAGATGGGAATCGTTTATGAATGTGACCACGAATATGAAAAACAATTGGAATTGTTGATTAATTTATGGTCCTTTATTGCATTGAAAATATTTTATATTATTATTATGGATATGACAAATATCAAAGTTCTTATATAAGTTGGATTTTCCATTTAAATAATGTATTCAAATTATATATAAAATATATATTTTTTATAAAAATGTTGGAATGTATCTATCCTTATTTTTTTTATATTTTCAACTCAATCGCAATGAATTATAAATCTTGGATTGTATTACTTCTTTCTCTCCTTGTTTTATGTGATTTTCGTCCCATCATTTTAATCACTTTTATCATTGGTATGGTGTCTTCCCATTTAATACATTACTGGCATCATTTTGAACATTCGTATCCTCATAATATTATTCATGATTATCATCATCGATTCAATCTTCCTTTTAATCATATCATTCAAATCCTTTTAGAATTTGTTTCGATTGCTGGAATCATTCCTTTCAAATATTATGTTTTAGACTGGTTTCCTGATTGGTCTTCTCTTCTCTCCTTGATTGATGATTGGATCGTTATTTATTATTATCTTTTTTATACAACCATTCATAATATAAATTATTCGATTTTCCACGTGAATCATGTTCACGAAATTCATCATCGGGAATTTGTGAAAAATATGGGACCGGATATTTGTGATATTATGTTTTGTACCAAGTATCGACCCGAAGAAGGTTTAGAGAATACGGATCATTATATTCCTAATATTATTTTTTGTACTTTGGTTGTTCTCTCTTTGAAATATGTTTGGAATCATTCTACCAAAGATTCGCAAGAATGGTATGTCTTTTTTTCCAAATGGTTCTTTAATCTTTGTCTTGTTTTTCTTTTGGTTACGAGTGTTTGTTTGTATAAAATGGATATTGACCAGGCATTCGAGAGAGATGTTCACCAGGTAGGGGGACGGAAGTCCCCCCTTGCCTACGGTAGACCCCCACCTTGCTTTTTACCTTGTTAACTTGGCGCGGGGCTTTACAACAATTTCTACAATCATATTTTGCAAAGCAGAATATTATTGTCTACTACTTTGTAGAAACTCGCGCGCCAAAAATGTATTAAGAGGAGGGGTCAAAGGGGAACCTTAGGTTCCCCTTAGAGGGAGGGGTCATAGGGGAACCGTAGGTTCCCTTACTATTTTCTTTTTGTACAAGGTAATATAAGAATGATACATTGGAAATGGACCCAAGGAGAACCTTATGAGAGAAGTCGTCGAAGGACTTATCAGAACCAAGGCGAAAGTCTTAGCGAAAGTCAATCACACGATTTAAACGAGACACAATTTTATGATAACAAAGTATTAGACGATACTCAATTAGAAAAACATGCGAATAATGCTTTTAATGTTGCTTTGAACCATGACGAATATACATGGGATATGTTGAATCAACAAGGAATACAAACACAAAATGAAGGTTTTCGACAAGTGAATAAGAGAGAAGATACGGATAAGAAATTGTCTGAACGTCAAATGTTTGCCAATGTAAGTATGAATCCTTTTTTAACCAATAGCGATTATGTGAATGACATCACCGTTCAAAATGATTTTTTACAACCGCAAGGAACGAATTTATTCAAAGAATAAAGAATTCATCAAAATAAGGTTACAATATAAAATAAAACAAATAACCATTTAAATACTTTGGATATATTCGAATAAAAGAAATTGAAATATGAATACTTATACAACTCAAAATGATTTATTAATGAATAATTTAATGGATTTTTATAAAAACGAGGATATTTTAAGCCGTATGTTAAAAATAATCACGGGTGAATCCAATATTTCTCTCCGTATTGTCGATTGGTTTGCAACCAATTACGCCAAGAAATATTTTACTTTATATACAGTGAAAGATGAATTTGGACACATGAGACGATTTAAGGTCTACATTGATTACAAATTGAAATTAAAAGCATACAGCAAACGTCGTTTTGACCCGTTTTGTCGATGGGAACGGATCAGTATCCCTTATAAAACGGAATCATTTATTGAAACGACCATTGGCCAATTGAATTTTTTCAAGTGGGCGCTAGAGAATAAGGTCATCGATTACATCGAAGAAAATTACGAGATGATTGAAAATGATATGAATAGTCGAAATAGTACGTCAAAGAAAAAGGAATTGGTGGTTGGAAGTGATAATTCCAAGACGAGAAAGAAGCGGGAAGAGTTGTCGATTTCGGCGACAAAGAGCATCAAGAAGGAAAAAGTGGAAATTGTGGTACAATTCCACTAGTAGGGGGACATACGTCCCCCCTACGACCCCCTCCTTGCAAAAGACGATAAATTTTTGCTTTTATTTTTAAAAACAAAAAATAAAAGCAAAAATATTATATGAATATTTGTTTCTAATCGTTCAGGAACAAAACCCTTATATAATAAGGTCTATATTTTTACTTTCTTTAAAAATAAAGTAAAAATAGAGTATTTTGTTCCTGATTGATCATCAGCAAAACACAATAAGTTTTGCTCCACTTTTTCAAAAGTGGATAAGTGGATATAATTAAGTACGACGGTTACGTAATCGGTAAGAATATTTCTTAATAATTCGGTGACATTTACGATCAGTGCATTTTCTTGTTCCTTTTTTGCATCGTTTTGGGTTGATTGATTTTGATATTGTTTTTACGCATCTGCCGTTGAAGCATTTGCGGGATCCTTTACGACATCTTTTGGTTGGCATTATATATTTCCTAAATATAAAATTATTTTACAAATTGCAATTGAGTTTTTTTTATAATTATATGTTCCACCCACCGAAAGTAAAAGGGAGGGGTCATAGGGGAACCGTAGGTTCCCTTAAAAAAGGATTTAAAAATAGTTCGAAGATTTAAATATATTGTATTTTTAAATCTTTTTCTTGAATAAACGATGGGAAATATACCTTCCTTACAAACAACATATCAAAAAATCAGTTTCGAAGACATTCAATATGCGATTCGAAATCCTGAACAGTTTTTATTCATCAATACGCTTTCGGAAAAAGAACAGAAGTGTTTATTACCGAATACGTTGCCCGCAGAACAAGAAGAAACGGTCATTAATCGGCTTTTACAAAAAGGGAGAAAAGACATTTCCATTATTATTTACGGAAGAAATACAAACGACGAAAAAATCTATCAAAAATATTCGCAATTGATTTCTTTGGGGTTTTTCAATGTACACTTATACTTGGGCGGAATATTTGAATGGTTGCTTTTACAAGACATTTATGGAATCAAGGAATTTCCAACGACAAATAAAGAAGTGGATTTATTGAAATATAAGGCGAATAAGACGTTTGGAATTTCTCTCTTGGAATACTAATCCTTCCACTTTTTACAACGAAGTAAGAAAAAGTGGAGCAAAAATCCAGTGTGTAAAACGAAATAAATTTGTCTAGTTTTTCTGCATCAATTTTTGCTCCACTTTTTTTAAAAGTGGATTTGCGCCACTTTTCCAAAAAGTGGATAAGTAGAAAAATTAATATTTATCTATTTTATAGATGGAGAGAAATATAACATTTAATCCTGTTTCGGAATATGAAGAAAGAGAAATAAAACCTTTGAATGAGGAGGAAGAAACAATGGAAAAAATAAGAAACGATCGTTTTAAAAAACAATATAAATATCAATTTCAAGAAAATAGAAACGATGCAATGAATCAAAGAAAAGCAAATAAAGAATTGATTCCTCATGATGAATGGGAAAAATTAGATTCGGATACTGGTCCAAATACCATATATACTGGCAAATCTGAATTAGAAGAAGGACCTATTCTACAAGGTAAATTAAATGCGTTAATAAATCGAGGATATAATGTAAAAAAAAAAATAAATCAAAGAACAGGTGAAAATACAAATAATTTAGGAGTTTGGGGTGGTAAAATAAAAAAATCCAGGAAGGCAAGAAAAACTAGAAAGACAAGAAAAACAAGAAAAACAAGAAAAACAAGAAAAACAAGAAAAACAAGAAAAACAAGAAAAACAAGAAAAACAAGAAAAACAAAAAAAACAAAAAAAACAAAAAAAACAAAAAAATCTAGAAAAATTTATTAAATATATTTATATATAAATATGCCTTGGATAGATACCACTCAATATAATCAAAGTGATATATGTCCTATATGCCACGAAGAATATGGAACAACGAAAGCAATTTACAAGACCGTATGTAATCATAATTTTCATAATGATTGTTTACACGACTACTGTGAAAGCACAAATGGAAAAATTTTATGCCCAATTTGTCGTTCTAATCTAGGGTATGCGTGTACAGATGTATGGGCGTTTAAAGAAAAAGCGTTAGAAAATTCTAGAGGCGGACCTTTGTTTAATGGAAATGAACACATATTGAAAATTTATAATGCTCAACAAGGTGGTAGAAGACGTAAAAGAATTAAAAAGACTACAATTAAAAAAAATAAAATTAAAAGAAAAACAAGAAAAACAAGAAAATCAAGAAAAACAAATCGAAGAAGAAGAATTTAACTCCTCCTCGATTTTCGGACTTTCTTAGTTTTCTTGGCTTTCTTAGCCTTCTTTGATTTTCGAACTTTTTTAGTTTTTCTAGATTTCCTGAGTTTCCTTGTTCTTTTACCCCCTTGAAAGAGAGGAATACTTCGTTTTCGTTGTAAATCCTTCTCAGTAAAACGCGCTCTTGTTAAGGGGCTTTCATTTTTTGTTAATTGCCTTATCACATCAGCATCATAACATTTTTGATCCGCTTCTAATCGAAAACCGCGCCCTTTTGGAATCGGTTCCAAACTTACGGGGTCATCTTGCCCTTCACAATCGACATTACTTTCAAATAATTGTTGAACAATTTGTTCCATTCCTAGAATGGTAATATTACCCGGTAAATTTGCAGGTAAAGTCGTAATTCCAGTACCTTGAATATCGATTTCAATGTCTTCAGTAAAATTCACGATACTTTCAGGTAAATGAGTTAGGCTTGGATTTCCACTTAGATTTAATGTGTATAATTTTTGTAAATTACTAATACTTTCAGGTAAAGAAGTTATCTGATTATCTTTTAAATCTAAATATTCTAAATTTTGTAAATTACCAATACTTTCAGGTAAAGAAGTCAGCATATTCGAACCTAATTCAAGTATTTCCAGATATTGTAAATATCCAATACTTTCAGGTAAGGAAGCCAAACGATTATGTTCTGAATTTATTTTTTCCAAAAAGGATGAATTGGCAATACTTTCTGGGATCGAAACGATTTGATTGTTATTCATAAATAATGTTTTTAATTCTCCTAAATTTCCAATACTTTCTGGAATCGAAACAATTTGATTACGATCGAACGCCAAAAAATTTAAATGGATCAAATTTCCAATAGATTCAGGTAAAGAAACTAACAGATTCCCACTTACATACAATTGTTCTAATTTTCGTAAATTTCCAATACTGTCGGGTAAAAAAGTCAATCGATTGTTACTTACATTGATAGATGTAATGTCTGTATTATTTAATTCACCAATATTATCGGGTAATCTTTGTAATCTTGCTCCCTCCAAATCTAAATTTTCATCTCTAGCATAACGAAGATAATCAAAAATACTTTTATTACTCATTACAATAGATGAATAAAATAAAAATCCACTTTTTTATCCACTTTTTTATCCACTTTTTAAAAAAAAGTGGAGCAAAAAATCTATATATTTTTGACTAGGTTTTTTGCTCCACTTTTTTCCCGAATTTTTTGCTTCACTTTTTTCCCGAATTTTTTGCTCCACTTTTTTCTAAAAAGTGGATTTTCTAAAAAGTGGATTTTCTAAAAAGTGGATAAAGTGGAAACGGACAAATTCGCCAATTCATCCGCGCGTTTGTTTTTCTCTCGAAGGACGTGTTCAAAACGAATGGTTTCAAATTGTTTGGCCAATTCAATCGCATAATCGTAATATTGTTTCAAGTTATGAGAATTGACTTTATATTTACCAGTCACTTGTTTAATGACTAGTAAACTATCTCCGTATACAGTTAATCTGCGAACACCGTAAGATAATGCTTTTTTTAATCCGATCACAAGTGCGTGATATTCTGCCACATTGTTGGTCTCGTTGTCGCCAATAAATTCGCTTTTTGAGACAATTTCTCTGGATCCTTGATAAAGAACGAACCCGGCACCGGCGGGACCTGGATTTCCTTTACAGCAACCGTCAAAGTATAAAGAGTATTCTTCTTGTTGTTCTTGGTTATTAGACATTTCTTTGATTTTGTATTATTTATATGAATTTAATTTTATATTCTTTTTTAAAAAGACAAAAAAATATTTCAATTTTAAGGGACCCTCTACGGAACCATAGGTTCCGTGAGGGTTCCCTTAAAAAAAATTGATTTAAAAACAAAATGATGTATTTATAATACATTGTTTCTATTAACTTTATTAAAAACTCTTTATTAAAATGGATTTAAATCAACGCAAATTAACCAAAGCCGAATGGGAATCCATTGAAATCACCATTTCTCCAGAAGAAAAAAAAGTACTTCAATTGATTATTGACGGATATCGTCAAGTAAATCTTCGAGTAAATCACCATCTTTCTCTCTTTGGATTCTTGAAAATCGAATATACAGAATCCATGGAAGATTATCTATACAATAAATATTTCTTGAAGAAAATAGAAGGGATTATTCAAGAACCAGAATTAGTTGCAGAATATAAAAAATTAAATATAAACAGCAATATAACCATTAAAAAAGCGGATTCCATAAGATTACAGAAAAATACGGAAGAAAGTCTTTCCAAGGAAGATATTTATGAAAACGTATTGATAGATCATCTAGAAAAGTTATTATCTTTTTGTCAAAAAAATGAAAAAATCGAAAAAAATGAAAAAAAAGAACTGAAAAAAAAGCACCAACTACAAAATAAAATCCAACAACTTCCACATCAATTTGAATTCTATTATTTTACTCTTTATAAACTCATCCAAAATAATATTCAACATTTAAATCGACATATTTTAAAAATTATTCAATTCATACTCACTTATTATGAAGAAAAAATCAAAATCTTTATTATCTTGGAAAACGCCGTTGAATACATTGAGAAAAATACAAATCTTTTGAAATATACGGATATGACCTTGTATGAACATCAAAAGGAAATATTTACTGTTTTCAATCAACCATCGAATCGTTCACAAGAAAACCTAGTTCTTTATATTGCACCTACCGGTACCGGAAAAACGCTGACACCGATTGCCCTTTCAGAAAGCCATAAAATCATCTTTGTTTGTGCGGCAAGACATGTAGGTATTTCTTTGGCCCGTTCCGCCATTTCAATGAATAAGAAAATTGCATTTGCCTTTGGATGTGGATCCGCGGAAGACATTCGTCTTCATTATTTTGCGGCGAAAGATTATACCAAAGATTGGCGTACCGGTGGAATCCGTAAAGTAGATAATAGTGTCGGTGAAAAAGTGGAAATCATTATTTGTGATATCAAGTCGTATTTACCTGCCATGTATTATATGTGTTCTTTCAATGAAAAACATAATATCATTACTTACTGGGATGAACCGACCATTACGATGGATTACGAACATCACGAAATTCACGAAATTATTCATAAGAACTGGAAAGAGAATTTGATTCCAAATATGGTTCTTTCTTCGGCTACGTTACCGAAATTACACGAATTGACGGAGGTCATTGCTGATTTCAAAGAGAAATTCCCGGATACCCAAGTTCATAACATCGTGAGTCATGATTGTAAGAAGTCGATTCCGATTGTGAATAATAATGGATATGTGATTCTACCGCATTTTATGAGTGAAGAATATGAAGAAGTCAAACAAATCGCCACCAATTGCGAGAATTATTTGACGCTTCTACGTTATTTTGATTTGAAAGAAGTCGTTGATTTTATCAGTTATGTGGCCATTAAAAATAATTTTATTAATGCAAAAATGTTGATTTACTTGAATTTTGAAACCTTGGACGATTTGACCATGAAAAACATCAAGTTGTATTATTTGAAATTATTGAAAAATATCAAAGGATGTACCTGGGGTGCTATTGTAACTTACTTGAAAATCAATCGAATCCAACGTATTCTTCCAAATCATTATGTGGATGCCAAGGGAAATCGAATTCCTCAAAAAAGTGCGAGTATTGGTTCCAGTTTAAGTAGTATGAATAAGACTACGAGTGAGTCAATTATTCGTTCCAATAGTGATACTTCGTTTATGAAATTGCATAATACGTATTCCGGTGAATTGACAAAACAGCCGCCAATAACATCTTCTGGTATTGCTAATGGAGGAGGTAATTGTGCGGTTTATGTAACAACGAAAGATGCTTATACATTGACCGATGGTCCTACCATCTTTTTGACGAATGATGTGGAAAAAATCGCTAAATTCTATATCCAGCAAGCCAATATTCCGAACTTAGTCATGGATGAAATTATGAAAAAAATAGAATTCAATAATTCATTGAATGAGAAAATCGATGAATTGGAGCGGGAATTAGAATTTATGACGGAGAAAAGCAATTCGAGTTCTTCGTTGGCTTCCAAAGACGGACATAAATTGAAAAAAGAAAGTCGTGAATCGAGTAAAGAGGGTGGGTCTTCTTCTTCTTCCTCCACAAATTCTTTTGGTGGAGCGAATAAGATGAACCAAATGAAAGAACAAATCAATTCCTTGAAAAATATGATCCGTAGCGTTTGTTTAAATGATACCTTTGTTCCAAATAAAATCCATCATTTGAAAAAATGGGCCGAAGAAATGAATGTGAAGAATGCATTTACTAGTCATATTGAAGAAGATACGATTAATGAGATTATGCTTTTGAATGGGGTGGAAGATAATTGGAAAATATTATTGATGATGGGAATCGGCGTATTTAGTAATACGAATACAAATTCTGCAAACGGAAACGGGAACTTGGAATCCGGAGAAAAAAGAAATGGCCGATACATTGAAATTATGAAACGGTTGGCCGATGAACAGAAATTATATATGATTATTGCCTCGAGTGATTATATTTACGGAACCAATTATCAGTTTTGTCACGGATATTTAAGTAAAGATTTGGATTTAACGCAGGAGAAAATTATTCAAGCCATGGGGAGAATCGGGCGTAGTAATGTTCAGCAAGATTATACCGTTCGATTTCGTGATGACGAACAGATTCGTAAATTGTTTTCAGAAGATACAGATAAACCCGAAGTGCGTAATATGAATCGATTACTTGTCCACTTTTAGGAAAAGTGGAGCAAAACTACTTTTGAAAAAGTCATAAGCAAAGCAGAGAGCAAACCTATGACGGCCCTTCGGGTTATAGAAAAGTAAATAATGATTCCCAAATTTTATATTTTTTTTTGAAAAAATATAAAATAAATAATTGAGATTCATCGATATAGAAATATTTCTCTCTATTATATAATAATCAAAATGTCTTTTGAAAATATCCAAGGTGTTCGTATTTATGAATATACAAGCGCATCGAATCCATTATTAAGCAAAGTCCCTATTTCCTACCAATATTCCTCTTTGTATGAAGAAGGTGAAACTCGAATCATTCCCTTTGACAATTCCGCATTTTTAGAAACGGAGTACGAAGCGACCTCTCCTTCTCTCCTTTCCTCTTTTGTTAAAATCCAAGAAAGAGAGAAAATCAATACCGTTGCAAACGCCACTTCTCAATTATTTTACGTGGTGAAAGGAGACGGATTTTCAACCATTTATGGCGAAGAAGGGAATCGTGAAACCATTGATTGGAAAGAGGGGGATTTGTTTGTGGTTCCGGGAAACATTGATATGAAACATAATGCCATTGAAGATAGTGTTCTTCTCTGGGTAACCGACGAACCTTTATTAAAATATTTAGGGGTGGTTTCACAGATTCCAAAATTCCATCTTACCTTTTTTAGTAGAGAGAAATTATGGAGTTCGTTGGCTGATATTCGCGAAGCCAATGAAGCATTGAATCTAAATCGACTAGGTATTTTACTGGGTAATGAAGCAACGGAATATTCTACCAAAACCATTACTCATACCTTATGGTCTTTATTAAACGTATTACCTGCAAATACCGTTCAAAAACCGCACCGTCATAATTCGGTAGCCTTGGATTTTTGTATCTTGGCACCCACCAAAATTGAAGGAGAGAAAGAAGAAAAAGAAGAGAAAGGTATTTATACCTTGATTGGCGAAGAATTGAACGAAGACGGGACAATAAAAAAACCAGTAAAATGTTACTGGGAAACTGGAACTATTTTTATTACTCCACCAGGATTATGGCATTCACACCATAATGACACGGATAAAGACGCATATGTATTACCGATTCAAGACGCTGGATTACATACTTATTTGAGGACTCTGAATATTCAATTTGCGTAATAGTAATACGGATAATAAGGATTGGATACTTTGGTACAAATCGTGAATGAAGAAGGATAATGATAGTCAAAGTAATCTTTGAATAATTCAGGGGATGGTTTTACACCATTGCGCATCTCAAATGCGCAATCAGTAACCCCTTCTCCATTCATAACTGCCCCTGAAAGGGGCGTTTTGAATGTGCAAAGGTGTAACGGATCATCATATTTTTTATAGTCATTCAAGTAAAACGATGTCAAATCAAAATAAGATTTGGAAAAACAAGGGACAAAATCGATTGTTTGTTGTTTTTCAAGATCAACACCGTAATAATCCGCGTCTAAAAAGAGTTGGTATTTCATGAAACGAATAAATTCTTCGATTGTCCAATTCGTATTTACGAGATACGTTTTTGATTTTTTAGTATTCATTAACTGGAACTTGATGGGGACAAGATAATTTTGTCTTTTGTTTTGTTGTGTTTGCTTGGAACTCATTTTAATAACGTGAAAGTATTTGAATATTCTTTCACGTTATTTTGAATTTTTGGAATCAATTTTCTAGTAGGGGGACGGAAGTCTTCCCACCCTCCGGGAGACCCCCTCCTTGCTTTATTTCTACTAGGGGAACGGAAGTCCCTCCTTGCTTTTTATATTACATAACTTCTTGTTTGAATAATATAATCATTTTTCCAATGATAATAACATATTTCAAATTGTTGAGGATAACTCCAATAATAATCAAATACTAATCCCATATTTTTACTATTTTCAAAAGGAATTTCAATATAAAATTCTTCTCCCTTTCCGTTTCTAAGTAATTCCATTTTTTCCATTCTTTTTATTTTTTTGGTTAAAAACGTTTTGACAATTTCATATCGAATATCATTTTTATGGATAATATTTACAAAAATTCCTTTTTTATAAATATATTTTATTCTTCCGTCATATTGAAATATAATATCCCATATATGATTTGGAATATATGGTAAATTTTGCATTTTATAGAATGACGTTTTGTCTTTATTTCTAATTTATTTAATCTTTATTTATATAGAATCAACTACATTATGAGTACGAATATTTCTCACTTTTTCTCTCAATGATAAATAATATTCATATCTTTCTTTAGATAATTCACTTTCATATACTTTACAATGTCCGGTAGCAATGACTTCCACTTTTTTTTTATCAATGTTAGAATCCGGATTTTGTTGAATGATTGTATTATAAATACGAATTGTTTTCCAGCCTTCTAATATTTTTTCAAAAATAAAAATGACTTCCTCCCCTGTTATATCTCGTTTGGTTGCTCTTTTTTTCTCTCTACGTTCCGTTTTCATTTGAATATATTTTTGTTTACAAGGATGAATATCCATTTTTATAATAATAAATATTATAAATTATCTTCATTACATTTGTTGTATTCATTTGCATACGATTGAATTCTTTCTTTATAATCATTATATTTTTCATAAGATAATTCACTTGGATAAAAAGGTATTTTATTTTTTTGAATATTTCGTTTGATATTTTTAATAATATCAATTGTTAATGTATTTTTTATATTATTTTTGTCTCTAATATCAATTAAGGTAGTTAATATAATGGAAGGTTTTACATTTTCGATACATTTTTCTATTACAAATAATATTTCATCAATTTGAATTTTTCTTTTAGATAAATTAATTTCTTCCTGTGTGAATGTTTTTTTTTCTAATTTATCTTCATTTCTACAAATAATATTACCATTTTTAATTCTTGAAATCGTATATTTTGGTAAATCTAATAATTCTGCTATTTCACAATTCGTTTTTTCTTCTTGAATCATATTTCTAACTTGTATAATCATATCATCTGTAACACCACCTTTTGAATCTCGAATAGAAGTAGACATTTTTTTTCTAGTTTCTTCTGATAATTTTTTTCCAAAATTATGATTCCCATTTCCTTTCATTTTCTCTGATTTTTCCTTATAAATTTGTTTTACTATGATTTCTTTACTTATTTTTTGTTTTAATTCCCTTAAACGTATCATATCTAAATAACCTTCCTTTCCCTCTGTTTGTTTATTTATTTCTGTAAAATGTTCTATTTTATGTTTTTCTTCATTACAAATTTTATACATTTCTTCTTTTATCGATTTATCATTCGTTGTTAAGAATCTTTCAAATGCACACGCTTGATTATATTTAACAATCAATCCATTTTTAATAAGATTTATAAATTTCAAACAATCATTTTTATTATAAATAATAAAATTATAATTATAGACCTTTCCAAATCCTAGAAATTGTTTTATAGAATCTAATATGTTTGGATGATTTTTTTGTGAGATAGATAAACGAAAAGAAAATTTTTCAATATTTATAAAAATACAACCTTCTGCGTCAAATAAACCTTGTATGTATTGAATATTTATTTTTGATAAATTTTCTTCTATAATATTTGTTTTAATATTATTATTTAAACAAAGAGTATAATAATTTTCTTTCTTTTCTAATTCATTTGGTTGATTAACTATTTTGTATATTTCATATAAACAATCAATTTGTATTTTTTTAATAATTATTGATTCCTTAATATAATTTAATAATATTTCATATTCATTGCTTCTTACTAAAAGATTATACTGATTTCTTTTATTATATTTATAATAATAATCGTTCTCTTGATTCTTTTTATTTTTTGTTTTGTTGTTTCTATTTTTTGAAGAAGTAATACTACCGCCAAAATGATATCTTAAAACTTGTAAAATATTTGTTCTACATTGTGTTAATGTAATACCAGATTGATAACCATCTTTAATTTTACGTATAAATATACAACCATCGCCATCTATAAATCCGGCTATATAAGAAGGGTGAGGAGGTTCTATTTTATAACGATTTAAATGTAATAAATTATCTTCTTTGATATTCATTGTTATTAGTTTAATATACACTATTATATTGTCTTTAAATAGTTTATTAATAATAATTTTTTATTTTATTATCAATTTTTTTAGTCATAAAATGTTTTCTCACGAACCTTCGTGAGCAAAAATAATTAATTGTTTTTTTATGTAATAATCAAAAAACAATTAATTTAATTTTATTTTTAACCGTCAAATGGTAATAAAATGTTTGCTCAACCGTATGGTTGAGCAAACAAATGTAATAGTAAAAAACAAAAAAGCAATTAATTATTTTCAAGAATGATATATTCACCCTCGTATTTATCTTTAATTTTTTCATTCAACACAGATAATTGTTCTTGTAAATCATAATCACTAGGCAATACCATTTTTATATTTAATCTTTTATTATCAATACGTTTTTCAAAAATCAAATGTGGTTTATCTCTAAATGTTAGTAAAGATACATATTTTGGTAAAATAATTTCTTTTTTTTCAGGGTAAATATCCTTTTCTAAATCGTTGACTACTTTATTTACTTGTTCTAATTTTTCTTCGATTAATATTTTATTCGATTTTGTTCCTACATAAATTTTATCAAGTTTGGGATGTTTTTCTATTTTGAAGAATTCCCTACATTTTGTTTTTTCCGGATTTAACCATTCGTGATAATAAACTACATACTTTTGCATCATATCTTGGGTAATACCTTCTGGTAAAGGTTTTGCACTATGTTTTCTCTCTCTTTTTGTTCCTTCCTTAATACCTTTGCTATTCTGTTCTTGTTCTTCTCTTGTAGCAATTCGTAAATTTTCAAATGTATTATTTAATGGATTTTGGTCAATATGGTATACACTAACGTTTTTCGTTCCTTTACCATTACCATAACAACCCATAATAATTTGATGTATATATAAATTTTGTGAACAACAAATATAACCATTTTGATGTTTATAAAAAGTAATTTTTTTACCATTATTCATATTTAATTCATAATTTAATATTTTTTCATAACTAATAGGACAAAGTTTACAAAGTGTATTATTTTTTTCACAATACATTATTAAAAAAATTTTATTATTTTCTTTTATTTTCCATAAAGAGTTTTTCATAATGTTTGCATCTTGACCCATAGTTGAATAATGACCATTTGTGTATTCAATTACATCATATTTTTCTATTATGAATTTATGATAAAAATGGTAAATTTCTACATTATCTCTTCTCAAATCATAAGGATTTTTATTTTTAAAATTATAATAAACGGAATCTTGACTATAATTGAATATAAAATCTAAATAGTTAAATCTTTTATAATTATAACTATAAGATGGATAAATATCATCTTCATTTACAAATATAAAATTTTTATCAAAATTAATTATTTTATCTTTATCTTTAAAATCTAGAAGATAAATTCTATTATTATATTGAATTTTTCCACAAAATAAGATTTCATCTGTTGAAAAAATTATTTTGTTTACATTTTTGCAGGTTGATGAAGATAAGTTGTAATTATCCATATTATATAGTTTATAATATAGATTTATTTAAGTACTTTTAATAATAAATAATATATAAGTAGATTTGCAAATATAACCCAATCCGCTCAATTGGAATATGCTAACCCACCCATTCCCGACATTATTCTTAGCCATAATGTTTCCTATTAAGTTTCCCTAATAGATGGACTGTATCTTAAGCCGTCTCCAGATGATTAATCTTTCATCAACAACCAACACCCGTTCAGTCTCTGACGCCCTACCATATCCTATCATAATGGATTTAGGTAGTAAGCATGCGGATTGCCCAATCCTTTTAACTATTACCGTACCGGAGTTAAATCTCCGCCACACAATCCTTTCGGGTATGTGCTTGGTGTAAAAGGCTCTAAGGGGTTTCCCGAACAACAAGGTGTTTTGCAAAATTATGTTTAGTCAAAAACAAAAAATTTCACTAGCTACTAGCATATTTTGTGAGTGCTTAACCATTTTTTCAAAAAACCATTGCTCACATAGTTTTTTTGGGTAGCTTTTCAACGCACTAAGATTTTTTACGTTATAATTGGTAGCGTATACACGTACTTTGGCAGTTTTGGTTCCTTCAACGGTGGCGTTAGACAGAACAAGCTGTAAAGTTGCATTATCAATTCTTGAAAAGTTGCACGTGCCTGATGGTTGATGCTCTTCAGGGCGAAGGGCAAATGAGTACACATTGATACCTTCATCAGGGTTACGTGTATGGGATTGGTATGGTTGAACCCATGAGAAGTAGGATCCTTCACGTTCTGAGAAACGATCTTGTCCGTTAAGTTGTAACTTGGCAGTAACAACTGGGTTCTGTCCCCAACAATGCATATCAAGAGATGTTTCAGTAAGAACGAATGTTCCAGCATCAGATACTGTTGAGTTGGCATTGTGGGATCCAGGGTCAACAAGATAAGCACCGTTTGGTTTATAATCACCTCCAGGAACTTGAGGAACAGCAGGTCCACCAAATCCAGGCTCATTGTAAGGGTCAGAAGGACCGTTCCAGTATCCAGTGTAATCAGATGGGATATAAGCATCTAAAGCACCAGCGTCTTGGAAAAGACCTTCAGCATTGATGTATCCACCATTGGCACGTGCGATGGCATCATCAGCAACTTCGTGAGGTCCACCAAAAGCATGGATGGCATTTGGAAGAGCATCAATGGCATCAGTGTAGTTGAATGGCTGGGCACCAAGAACTTTGAAAAGAAGGGAGTCGCAGACAAGGGATGAACAGTAATCGACGTTTTGATCTGGTTGGATGACCCAGATTAATTCCTTACATGGGTGATTGAAGTTCAATTTGATTTTGTTGGAGGATGAACCAACGGATTCATCACCAGTGAATTGAAGTTGGGTGATTAGGTATTCGTGAGGGTTTTGTGCCATTCTACGACGTTCATCAGTATCTAAGAAGACGTAATCAACGTATAAAGAGGCAGCAACGATGGATTGGTTGTATGCGATGGTAGCAGGAACTGGACGTCCAGGAGCACTTTGACCAGCAACACCTGAGTAAGGGTTGGTGTTGCAGTTTAAGGTAGTAACAGCCCATAAACATTCATCAATAGGGCGGATATCAAGATTGATTTTAACTTCATGATATTGTAAAGCTATTAAAGGCAATGCAAGTCCTGGGTTACCACAAAACCAGAATTGAAGAGGAATGTAAAGGGTGGTTTCTGGAAGAGCGTTTCTTGGAGCACAAACTTGACGTGGTGCTAAAGAATCACAAGGTCCATCGACTTCAGCGAAAGATGGATCAGTGATGAAGGTAAGTTGGGTGGTGTTACCAACCATTTTGAAATAACCACGTTGTTGTTCAGAGGTCATTGTAAGTTGGTTCCAGATGTGCATCCAGTCACCATATTGACGGTCAATGCGTTGACCTCCAATTTCAACTTCAACCTGGGCAATTAATTGTTCCCCAGGGAAATCTAACCAACGGGCATAGACTCCTGTTCCTTGTCCAGCAACATAACTTCCAACACCCATAAGTTGGTTGATTTCAGGAAGTGTTACTTGAAGATAGGTACGGTATGCTAAATCACCGTTACGACTGATAACACATTGGACACGACGTCCAAAATCAGCCTGTCCATTGAATGTTTGTTCAATGGATTCAATTGCAAAATTTGTATATCTACGATAGGTCACCTTCCAGAAGGTAATTTGCGGATTTCCTGTTAAGTAGACATCTTGGGCTCCATAGGCCACTAATTGCATAAGTCCACCTCCCATTTTTTTATAATATCACTAAAGAAAAAAATTTTAGAATTTGTCACATTTAAATAAAAATACATTCTAATGTTCATACTCATTTTTCTTATCAATAATAAATAAAATAATACATATTTTATTTATTTGTCATGGATTATGGTAACACTAATTATAAATTGTAATATAATTTAAAGTAATTTAGACAAATCCAAGTTGGTTTTCATAAATTTGGTTAAATAACTATCTAAAAAAACTTCTTTTTTTCCTTCATGTGTTTTGACAAAAATATAAGAATCATTTCTTTTTTTAATGGTCCATCCTTCATTCAATGCATTGAAAATGAGAAGCATTTTTTGAAATTTAATATGGTCAACTTCTATTTTTTCATTATTTATTTTATCTGTAATCATATGATTTTCCATTTTATAATAGACGATTTATTCTTAATAAATTGAAATATAAAAGAAAGAATAATTATACTAATTTATACTAATTAGAAAAAAAATAAAATACATTTGACAAATAATGAATTAAATAATAAAAGAGATATGAATGTATTAAAGTAAAACTACCTAACATATAAAAATGCCAAATTTTAAACCAAAAAATACAAAACAAATTAAAATAACCAAAAAAAATGCAATTACCATCGATGGAAAACATCGAGAATTTTTAAATGAATTTGACAAAGATGAAAATGAAGAAATACCTAAACTTATTGAAAAAAAAGAATTATTGAAGAAGAAATTAAAAAAACCAAGTTATTCCTTAGAAGAACAATTGGATATGATCGACCAAATAAAAAATATAAAAATCGAAATTAAAAATATAAAGATTAAAAAAAAAGAGTATTTTTTAGATAATTCTAAATACATTTTTGACTATTTTGAAAATAAAAAGGATATCTCTACCGGAAAAGATTCCATAAATCATACAGTTACTACAAAAAATAAGGCAATTGAAAAATTATTTAAAATTAAAAGAGAGGACGATGAAACCAAGGAGGAACAAGAAAAACAATTGAATCCTTTTTATAATCTTGGAAATAATGGTCTAAATAATAGTGTTCAAAAATATTTCAATAATGTAGATGAAACGTTTATTGATATGAATTCGTTTGTTTATCCAACGGATATTTGTCAATATTGTTTCAAAGGTGAATTAATTCCTTTGGAAGATGATGGGTTATTAATATGTAATATGTGTTCACGTACCATCCCTTATTTAATTGAAAATGAAAAACCTTCTTACAAAGAACCACCCAAGGAAATATGTTTTTATGCTTATAAGCGTATTAATCATTTCAAAGAAATCTTGGCACAGTTTCAAGGAAAAGAAACGACACAAATCCCACCAGAAGTGATTGAAAATATCAAATTGCAAATTAAAAAGGAGAGAATTCAATTGGAACAAATTACGAATCTGAAAACCAAGGAAATTTTGAAAAAATTGGGGTATAATAAATACTATGAACATATTCCTTTTATCAAAGATAAATTGGGTATTAAACCACCAGTGATGTCCCAAGAATTAGAAGAAACGTTGTGTAATATTTTTATCGAATTACAAGCACCCTATTCAAAATTTTGTCCGGATGACCGTGTTAATTTTTTGAATTATTATTATACGGCCTATAAATTATGTGAATTACTAGATGAGAAATATTATTTACCGCATTTTCCAATGTTGAAAGACCGTGATAAAATTGTGGAACAAGATGTGATTTGGAAGAAAATATGTAAAGAATTGGATTGGGAGTTTATTCCTACCATTTAGGTGGGTAGGGGGACATCCCCCTTCCCTACGGGATACCCCCTCCTTGTTTAACTCTATCAGAACTTTATGAGTTAACTATACCAAAGAAAATAAACAATTCTAAAAAGGTATAAAAAATTCGCGTATAATAAATATATGTGGGTATTCTTTTTGTCTTTTTTTTTCTTTGGTATGGTATCCAGTTATCAGTATCAGTATAAACCTTCACAAAATTATCAATCGCAAGGACCGGACAAACTTACCATTGAACAATGGGACCACATCAAAAATATATTAAAACATAAAGATACTCCCCCATTAATGAAAAAAAAGGTTCAACATATTTTGTATGCAAAATATGAAAAAATGGCTTATTGGAAGGCGTATCAATTCAAGAAATTTCACTCCCATAAATGTCGAGATATTTCTCTCGCCGAATTATCTTTGTATTCCAAAATGGGATTACATAAAGCAATTCAAAAATACAATCCAGAGTATCCTTTTAGTTCTTATTTAGATAACTATATAAATTGGGAATTATTCAAGGGGTTAACCGAGTTGTATCCGATTTGTCCCGTTTCAAAGAGAGAACGGATTGAAAAAAAAAAAGTTTCAATAATTACGCCTTTGCCTTTGGCTTCTTCATTGTCGAATGGTGATAATAAAGAACTGCAGTTAGAAAGTTTTGAAAATTCAATCATGACTGAAAAAAAGGCACTATTTATGAAAAAAAAGTTGTATCATAAATTATTGAATACGAAATTTTTAGGAAACGATGATTGGTTGATTGATAAGAATTTAAATCATAATGAAAACGCTGTTTTTGATTCGATTGTTGATAATGAAAATTATGAAGAAGTATGGTATAAAATCAATCATTCGTTAACACCTTTTCAAAAACGCATTCTTCATTTAAAATACGATTTTTATTTTAATAAGATTCGTTCAAATCAAAAAGTTGCGGAACTCATGGCTTGTACTGAAGAATACGTGAGAATCCAGTTATGTGGAGCAAGAAATCTCATTTATCGGTAACAGTTACCCTTAAATTTATAATGGGACAATTTATTTGTCCCATTATAAATCGTCAAGGGTATAAATAAGATTAAATTTTTTGCTCCACTTTTCTTAAAAGTGGATTTTTATATCATTTTGCTGAATCAAATAAAATTGTGTTTTATGTTACCATAATTTTATTTTTAAAATTTTTTATAATTATTTGTTACGATAGATTGTCTCATTAAAATCCCCCAGGAAATTTCACTAAGTTCGCTCCAATACCAAATCCTGCTCCTGAGCGTGCATTCATTCCCATGGATGGGATATAGGTATCAAGGATACTGAAAGTTGCCGCGGCGGTAAGAGCAATCAAAACAATTTCTTCAATGTTCAAAGACCTTTTTGGAATAGCAAAAGCAGCGATGGCTACCATTAAACCTTCTACTAAATACTTGATAACTCTTTTCACTAATTCACTCACGTTAACTAAACCGTTCATTTATAATAAAACCAAAGAAAAAAATAGAAAAAAGGTGTTAAATATGAATAGATAAATAAAAAGTGAATTTCCACAAAAAATTTTTGCTCCACTTTTTTCTTACTTCGTTATAAAAAAGTGGATAAAGTGGATTTTCAAAAGATTTTTGCAAAAGATTTTTGCTCCACTTTTTTCTTACTTCGTTATAAAAAAGTGGATAAAGTGGATTTTCAAAAGATTTTTACAAAAGATTTTTGCTCCACTTTTTTCTAAAAAGTGGATAAAGTGGATTTTTAAAAGATTTTTGCAAAAGATTTTTGCTCCACTTTTTTCTAAAAAGTGGATTTTCTAAAAAGTGGATATAATAATTATTAAAAATAATTACTTAAAAGAAACACAATAAACTAAATAAATATGAGTACCACAAAATCTACAAAGTACGAGAAAAAAACCGATAAAAAGGGAAATGCCAATCCTAAATATGTCGACCTATTAGAAGAAGATAAACCGATTGCTGGACAAAAATTTGTATGTATTTCTTTTGTTTCTCCAGAAAATATTTTGAAACAAAAAGAGTTGTATTATTTTGAACAATTCCTAAAGAAATGGGATATGAATAAATCCATGGAGAAATTCCATCAATTTCTGAATTTTATTTCTTACAAATACAAATTGAAATTTGATGATGTCATTGATGACTTTAAAGGATTTATTGAAGAGGAAAGAGAAAATATTATGAAATCTTGTTTGGAAGATGATTATAAGAATTTCTTGGATTCTAGTGAAGAAGAATTAGAAAAGAATTTCAGTTTGGAACATAATTTTCAAACCACTACCCGTGGAATTAAGGTACGTGGTAGTTATCCTACCAAGGAAGAAGCAGAACTTCGTTGTAAAATGTTAAGGGAATTAGACCCGAATCATAATATTTTTGTAGGAGAAGTCGGGTTATGGCTTCCTTGGGATCCAGAGCCATATAAAACAGGTAGTGTGGAATATATGGAGGAGGAATTAAATCAATTGATGCATGAGAAGACAAAGAATGAAACGAATGCCAAGATGGAATTCGAAAAACGTTTGAAAGAAACGCGTCAAAAGGCGATTGAAGAAAATATTCAAAAGGCGGAGAAGACTGGAAATGTTTTGACCCAAACCATTGATGAACAAGGAAATTTGGTAGGAATTAATAATTTGACTGATGAAAATACATTTAATACAGACAAAAATGCAAATGAGGAGATTTCTGCGGCAGATATTCGCGCGGAATTATTTGAAGGGGACAATATTATTACCGGAAAAACGGATTACGGACAGAGTGAATTGGTGAGTGGGCCATTCGTTACAAGGGAACCTATGTAAAGGGAACCTATGTAAAGGGAACCTAGGTTCCCCTTTAACCCCTCCTCACCGTTGAATACTTTTGCATTTTTATTACAGTTTTTTTGCTCCACTTTTCTAAAAAGTGGATTTTAGAAAAAAGTTTAAATTAATTTAAATATTATATGATAAGACATAATAAAATATGTCTTATCATTTTTCAATGGGTGCAATAAATAAAAATACAGATACTTATGAATATCCTAGAATAGCAAATAAAAAAAATAAATATAAATGTCCTGGTTGTGAAAAAGATGTAATTTTTAAAAAAGGTCTAATAAAACAACCTCATTTTGCACATTATAAATCAGACAATCCGTGTTATTATTATGATAAACCAAGTGAAACCCAAATACATAAAGACGCAAAAATGTTAATGAAATCATTATTAGATAATAAAAAAAATATTTCTATTCATAGAGATTGTAATTATTGCGAACAAAGGAATTGTTTTTATACGGAGTGCGAACATTATGATATTTGGAATGATGAGGATTATAATGAAAATACAAGAGCGGTGATTGAATATAAATTTTATTATAACCATTCAAATCGAAGTGCGGATGTAGCATTGGTCGAAAACGATAAAATAAAATATATTTTTGAAATATGTTACAAAAATAAAACAAAAGAAGAAAATAGACCTGAACCTTGGTTCGAAATAAATGCGGAAGATTTAATTCATAAAATTAATTCTGGTGAAATTATCGATGAAGAAGGTAATATAACTATTGAATGCATACGAAATTATAAATGTGATCAGTGTATCAATTATGAAGAAAAATTAGAAAACGAATATTTAATAAAAGAACAAAAAAGAAAATGGAGATTAGAATATGAAAGACGACAAAAATTAGAAAATGAATGTTTAATAAAAGAACAAGAGAGAAAACGGAGAGAATCATTAAAACAAAAAGAGGAACAAGAAAGAATTCGAAGAGAGAAACAAGAAAAAATGGGAGAAGAATGTAAATGTGGGATTATGATAATAAATTTATGTATATGTGAAACACCAAAATATAAATTAAACACATTATCTAACAATTTGTTTTGTATAAATTGTAATCGATGGAAATGTAGATGTAAAGAATAATTTTTAACTAATATAAATATTATGATTTATATTAGTATTATGAAGTGGGTTTATATATTAAAGTGTGAAGATGATTATTATTATGTTGGAGAGACAACCAGATTATATAGAAGGTTTTGGGAACATAATGACGGATGTGGTGGTCTAAATACATCAATTTATAGACCAGAAGGAATTGTAGCAATTTATAAAGTAAATACTTTGGGAAAATTTTTTGAATATAATAGTAATGTTATCGATACCATTAATAATCATTATACAATACATAATGAAAACGGTTATGATAAGTGGTTATTGAAAAAGTTTAATGATGATGTAGAATATGATTATGATAATTTAGAGGCAGAAAATAACATAACCGAATGTTTGATGATTAACCAAAAGGATTATTGGCAAAAAATAAGAGGTGGTAAATATACACGATTTATTGAATATAAGTTTCCTATAAATGAGTATGTAAAAGAGTTGCCTATTTGTAAATGTGGTCTTCCGTGTGATATTAAAAAGAATGAAGATAAAAATTATTTATTTTTTAGATGTGCTAAAAAAAATATGTGGGATGGTTTCAAGGAACAATTTGACATCGATGAAGACCCTTGTAGTTTTTTTATGGAATATTCAAAAGATAAACAATTTCGGTTGGAAGAAACTAAAAAGTTTGAAGATAGAAAAAAAACGTTAAAAGAATTATTAAAAAAATCGTTTTGGTTAGAAAATATATCAGAAGGTGATGATATTGAGCCCGATGTTTGTATAGGTGGTTGTAATAAAGGATATGATTATAATAAAATATCGTATGGTCATAAAGAACGAAATTTGTGTTTTGATTGTTTTATTGATAAAAACAAAGAATTGTCTAAAAAATATAATATTATAAGCGAAGGTAAATGTTTAATAAAAATAAAATAATTTTCTATCTTAAATTGGTCCACTTTCTAAAAAGTGGAAATAATAATCATTATTAAAAACTCTTTTGTTTCGAATACTTAAACTCAATTTAGCCGATGAAATACATTCAACGGTTGCCGCTTTGGCAATCGTTTCCCACGTTCCCAACAATTCATTCGTATTTATTTTTCTTTTTTCCACTTGTTTTCCAGTAGAAGAAGTCTTTTTATAATTTGTTTCTTCAGTTTTTAAACCTAAACCATAATATCCTTGTCCTCCTCCCTTAAGTGACCAGACCGTGCTATAAAAAACGTAATCACAATTTTTCAAGTAATCGCGAATTTCATTCGTTTCATTTTTGGTTTCTTCTTTGGATACATTTTTTTTCCATAAAATGTATTCTTCCACCAAATCTTTATACAAAACCGTTTTATCTGGCGAAAAAATACATCTTTCAAATAAAAAAGTTTGAACATCACTTGATAAAACATTTTTCTGGTACACGATTTCTTTCAAACCAATTCCCAGATAACCATTGACAACCTGATTTTGATTTTGCGTATTTAATCTCGTATATTTGAATTTTCGATCTAAATAATCTTTGAACGCAGTAGTGATTTCTTTTTTATCGTTCTTACTCCATAAACGATATTGACCTATTATTTTTTTAGTGGATACTTCTACATCTTCACGAACAATACAATGATTTTGTATGAATTCTTTAAACTTATTTTTCAATTCCGTATCTTTTTGTATAAGAGGCGTCGATAAAAATACTTCGGGGTCGTAATCGGTTTGCGTAGCAATCGTATTTTGAGATATTTTTTTCTCTCTCGCTTCTCTTTGTTCCGTTGTAGATTCAAATCGTTTTTTGACTTTTAATTGTCTCTCTACTGGGTCAAGGATTTGACAAGTTTTCAGTAAATCAACTACATCCAAAATAATCAGTTTGGCTTCTTCGACATCCATTTTGAATACTTCGTCTTTTACACGATTGATGGAAAGTAAACTATGAATATGATATTCTAGACTTTTCATATTGACATCAAATAATTCAATGACTAATTCTAATTTTCCATTTTTACATATTTGTTTATAAGGTTGGATTCGTTTAATATAATCATTGGAAATACCTATTTTTAATTCTGGAGGATGACACTGAACATCCGTATTGTAAATATAAATACTAGGAACACTCAATGATTTCTTTTTTTGTTTTTCTTCCATAAGTTTTACTTCCAAATCCTTTTTTTCATTTTCTTTTTCTTCCAATTCTTTATTTTTTTCTTGAAGTTGTTTCTCCAGTTCATATTTTCCATTGAGTCTTATTTCTTCAATAACTTCACAAACCCAATTTTGGAATTTTTCTGCAATGGGTTTTTTTGAACGAAAAAGTAATTTATATAATCCTTTTACTGTAAGAAATGTTATTGGTTGTAATCCACCATTGGTTGATAATTGAATTAATGTTTTTTCTGTTTCATTAAAATTCTGTATTGTGGTATTTATATTTTTTATATCTAATACTAAAGCAATATCACCTGCACGAAATAAAGGTTTTTCGTGACTACCTTTAATATTTATCTCAGTATAAAGGTCATTCGAAGTAAATTGTTTTACAACTTCCATAGGGTATATTATAGAATAAATATACCCTTGTATTTAAATTGTTTTTTATTCAATAAATAATTTACAAAGGGTATAAAGAAAATGGATACCCTTTGTCCATAAAGTCGAAAGGGTATCCATAGAATGGATACCCTTTTGAAAAACAGATATTTTATCAAACCAAAATGATACGTATTATGATGTTTAACTACTCACCATTTAGTCGTCTTTTTAACACTGATTTTTTGTCCTTGACCGCGTTTTTTCACATTTCCCGGGTCATATTTTTCGTCTTCGTCGTCACTATTCATACCTTTTGACAGTTCCCAGAATTCTTTGGAGCCAAGACGGAAATCATTGTGTGCTTCGGCCTTATACCAGAAAACCTGGTCTTGTAATTTATTCGATTTTGCATTATTATTGATGACCAAACACTCGTAGTTTTCTGTACATTGATCCATGACTTGACAAAATGATTCAAAAGTGGGGAACATCCCTGCGTAATTATCATAAATACGCTTTCGATTCGCAATATAAGGTTCTCTCAAAATGAACACGTAATCAATGTTGGTTCTTAATGTCGGAGGTACTCCCAATGGATATTGCATGGTAATGACTAACATTACCTTCCAATGTCTCCCATTCATGAACAAGAGACGCATCATCTTGTCACGCGTCCATGTCGCGTCATAAAGACAATCATCTAAAATCACGAACGTTCGCGGATCAATCGTGGACCGTTTATAAGTTTCCATTTCCTTTTTGATTTGTTTCAATACACTACGTTGACGCTTTAAGATATTCTCAATGATAGCGGTATTGTACTCATTATGAATAAAGAGTTTGGGTACCAATTTATTATAAAAACCGTTTCCTTCTTCTGTACCTGAAATAACGGTACCGATGGGTATATCCTGATGATAATAAAGTAAATCTCTTACTAAAAAACTTTTACCAGTGTCACGACGACCAATTAAGACAACAACTGGACCTTTGGCTTCATTTGCCTTGAAACTAATATTTTTCATATCGAATTTTTTCAGTTCTAAAGTCATTTATTTACAGAAAGAAAGGAAATAAAATAAAGTTTATTATATTTTCCTTAGAAAAAGAATCGATGATTTCTTACGAATAGTAGGGGGACGGAAGTCCCCCCTACGACCCCCTCCTTGTTGTATTGGATTGTTAACTTGGCGCGGGCTGTACAACCATTTCTACAATCATATTTTGCGAAGCAGAATATCATTGTCTTTTTCTTTGTAGAAACTCGCGCGCCAAAAACCCTGAGTTTCCTTCCCCCGAAGGGCAAAGGGAGGGTTCATAAGGGAACCGTAGGTTCCCTTACGTTAGAATCCACTTTAATTTATATATTTTGTAAATATTAATGATGAAGATTAATTATCAAAAAAGAAAGAATCAAAAACTTTTCAAGAGTTTAGAAAATCCAGAGAATCTTTTTCTCTCTAAAACCCAGAATTATATTCCTATTTACAATCGTTTTTTCAATTTGAATGACAAAAATTATAATAGTATTAATTTGAATCATCCTTGGTATCTTTCTGATTTAAAAGAAAAAAAAGAAGAAAACATTTATGAATGTTTTTTAGAAAGGTTGGAAGAGGGAGAACAGGAAGAAAAGGAGGAAAAAAAGGAAAAGAAAAATGGTAAAAGAGAAGTAAGAGAAGTATTTTTTAAATTTGCACCTTTATTAGACCCTTTTAAATATTTGATAGGTAAATATAATTTAAAAGACGATAAATTGTTCACTCTACCAAATTTGCAATCTAGTGAAGAAAATACCATGAAAAAGTACATGTGTGTAAATAATTCTGCTTATATTGATAGTTTTTTCTTGTATTTAAACAGTTTATTAATCTATCAACGCAATTTTATTCATGGAGTTGATTATTATGGTTCCTTTTTATCTATTAAAAATGATTATCAACTTGACGTATTGGATGATTTAGAATATTTAGTGCAGTCTGATTTTTTTATGAAAAATAAGAATGTATTATTTCAAATCGAAGACTTTGAACATTTATTAGAAGATGAAAGTAATAAAGATAATGAAAGTACAAGTAGTCAAACCAAAAAATCAAAATTAAACATTCACTATAATCATCCTGATTCGGATTCCAACGTTGATTTATTGGTAGATGAATTATTGGAATCCTTAGAAACTGAAAATTTTGGAGAAAGAATCGATGAAAATATCATTGAATTTGAAGAAGGGTTTTCTTTTGTTGAAAATGATAAAACAACTACGTTAAAATCACATTCTTCTTGTTCTTCTAGAACTTCTCATACAGATATTTCAGAGATAGGTAATTTAATAATAAATCCAAGCGAAAATGAATTGGATTCTGATTCTGTTTCAGATAATTGTGATAGTGAAAATACGGTTCAGAACTTCGAAGAGAAAGAAGAAGACGACGATGATTATGAAACCATTGATGAAGAAGACGAAGACGAAGACGAAGACGAAAAAGTAAAAGTTACTTTGCCACATTTTCCGGTTCAAGTAATTTGTATGGAAAATTGTTTGAATACCTTGGACGATTTAATTGTTCAAGATGATTTGACGGAAGAACAATGGTTTTCTGCATTCATGCAAGTAATACTAATATTGATTACTTTTCAAAAGTTCTTTTCTTTTACACATAATGACTTACATACGAACAACATTATGTATATTGAAACGGAACAGAAGTTTCTTTATTACTGCTATGAAGGTATTTATTATAAAGTACCAACTTTTGGAAGAATTTTTAAAATCATTGATTTTGGAAGAAGTATTTATCAATATGACGGTAAATTATTTTGTAGTGATAGTTTTGAAGAAGGAGGAGATGCTGCAACTCAATATAATACCGAACCTTACTTTAATGTCAAGAAACAACGTATTGAACCAAATTACAGTTTCGATTTATGCCGTTTAGCGTGTTCTATTTTTGATTATGTGATTGATGATTTTAAACAAATACGGGATTTAGAAAATTGTAGTCCAGTGACAAGATTAATTGTAGAATGGTGTTTAGACGATAAAGGGGTGAATGTATTATATAAGAATAATGGGGATGAAAGATATCCAGATTTTAAATTATATAAAATGATTGCTCGATATGTTCATCATCATACACCACAGGCTCAATTATTGAGAGAAGAATTCAAAAAATTTAGGGTTGAGAAAAAACAAATTTCTTCGAAGGCGTTTATATTTCATATTTAGGTAGGATGGGGGGCTTCTAGACTCAATACATTTTTTATTGTAAAAAAATATATATAATTATAGTAGTAATTCTGAATGGTGAGTCATATAAATCAAAATTATGGATTTATTATTACAAGACATGTAAATTCAGAGAAAACAAATAAATATTGGAATGAAGCGATTCGATGTATTCGAAGGTTTTATCCTTACAAAAAAATAGTTGTCATTGATGACAATAGTCATCAAGAATTAGTAAAAGAAGACTATCCTTATAAAAATGTAGAAATTATTCAAAGTGAATTTCCTGGAAGAGGCGAGTTGTTGCCTTATTATTATTTTTATAAATACCGTTTTTTTGACAATGCGGTCATTATTCATGATAGTGTATTTTTTCATAAAAGAGTCAATTTTGAAAATTTACTAGGTACACTGGTGATACCTTTATGGCATTTTCAAGCAGATAAAGAAAATATTCATAATACACTTCGAATTGTTCATACAATGAAAAATAGTTATGAAATTGAGAAAAAAATAAATATGGGTGAAGATATGATTTTAGGAATGAATAAAAAAAAATGGATTGGGTGTTTTGGGGTTCAAAGTTTTATTAATTATCGTTTTTTGGCTTATTTACAAAATTATTATAATCTTTTTAATATGTTGAATCATGTTCATTGCCGAGCAGACCGATGTTGTTTAGAGAGAATTATGGGTACACTTTTTTGTCATCATTTTAAACAATTAATCCATTTAAAATCGATTTTTGGAAATATTACTCAATACATGAATTGGGGGTATACCTTTGATGAATACGAAAAACTCTTGAACAATAAAAAGGTAATAAGACCTGTTGTCAAAGTATGGACTGGTCGGTAGAAAGGGAACCTACGGTTCCCCTTTAACCCCTCCCTCCCTACGGGAGCCCTTCGGAGATGGTTATAATTGCATAACTCGGCGCGGGATATAGACAATAATTTCTAAAATAATATTTCGCAAAGCATAATATTATTTTCTTTTTTTTGTAGAAACTCGCGCGCCAAAAATGAAATAGATTTCATTCCCCGAAGGGCTCCCGTAGGGAGGGAGGGGTTAAAGGGGAACCGTAGGTTCCCTTTAAAAGGAAGGATTGTCTACAAATACTGCAGGTGGACCACCCCCTGTAATTCCTTCGACCTCATTTAATACGGGTCTTAATTGGTCTAACACAAAAGAACCTAAAATAACACTGGCATAAACTAACAAAGTATCGCGAATCAAATATTTCAATGGTTTACTTTCTTTATCCACAAATCGCATTTCTATGAATTTAAAAACGAGAAAGACGAGAGAAATAATACAAGCAATAAAAAAAATGTTATCCATTCCCAACAAATAAACAGAAAACGGAAATATAAAATAAGAAAGGACAATGTTCTTTTTTATCTTACGCGTAGGGGGACATACGTCCCCCCTACGACCCCCTCCTTGCTTTTCGATTGATGACTTGGTGCGGGATATAGACAATAATTTATACAATCATATTATGCTTTGCAAAATATTATTGTTATTTTCTTTGTAGATAGTCGCGCCAAAAATACCATAAAAAAGCGAGGAGGGGGTCGTAGGGGGGACTTCCGTCCCCCTACTCTACACGAGAATCTCAATGTCATCAATTAATAAATCAGGCAATAAACTCAACTCTGGTGGCTCAATGTTATGAATGTCTAAATGGGTTAAATCAACCGTCTGATCACTTATATTCAACCTTTCATTTTGATTTTCATCCTCCTCATTATCCGTTTCCAATTTTCGTTGTTGGTATCGTTGTTCACTAATTTCTTCTAAACGGTCAATGGTTTTCGGCGCTTCCACTTGATGAACTGTTCCAGATTCGTCCCTCGCATAATCGATATTATCAAATGATAATGAAGAGGCAATCGGTTGAGAAACAATTGTATTTGTATCTAGATTTGTATTGGTACCACCTGTTTGACCAGGTTCTTCAATCACTTGTTCTTTTACTTCTTCTACTACATCTTCTTCTACCGTTTCATCCATATACGCTTTTAAAATTGCTTCAACGGGAATACTTTCTCTCACTGTATTTAAAATACACTCTTGAACCATCATTTCCAATTCTCGATGATTTTTCTGAATTTGTAATGGTTGAATTCCCAATTCAAAAAGATATACATTTTTATATAATTTACGTGCTACATTAATATATACTTTATGAATAAAATCATCTAATTTCGGGATATTAATTTCTATCTTTTTCTGTTTTTGTCCTACACGAACCGCAGTTAAAATTTTCAATTGAATAATATGAATACAAACCACTAAATCTTCTAAATAATTACATCCACTTTTTTCACAAATACGACTTCTCTCTCTTTCTATAATATCTGGATTCCATTTTGGAACACGACTAATAAAATTCTGAAAAGTCATTAAATATTTATCATACTCCCCATTTTCTTTACATAATTTGACCGCTTCTTCTAAAATTGACTTATAGCCATCAATAATTAAAGGGGTAAGAATATTAATTAATCTTGCAGACCATTCATTTTTCGATTCATTCAAAGAATTCATATTAAAATCGTCCATTCTTTTCTACTTTTATTTTTGTTACATAAAGAAAATATTTTCCAAAGAACAATCTAAACTTAAAAAAAGAAAGTTTAACATAAAAAAAAGAATCATTTTTTCATTTCGTATTTCTTTCATCATTTTATGAAAACAAATTAATAATTCATATCTTTTTTCAATGGTAATTTCTTTTTCCATAAATTTATGATTTTCTAATAAGGTCATTATATCTAAACCACTATATCCCTTCTCGTAAAATTGTCCTGAAAAAAGAATCAAATCTTTGGTTTTCAATTCGTCCTTCTTTTTTTTGGTAGAAATTTGTTTGAGTTGTTTTCTCAGGGATTCAACAGAATGTAAATTCGTTTCTTTTTTATCTGTTTTTTCTATTTCATTATTTTTCAAATGATATTGATGTAAATTTATTTCTTCGTTATGAATTACCGGTTGTGGAACATAAATCTCGCAAAAACGGGATAAAATCGGTTTCAATAATTTATATTTATCTTCAATAATAATGAAAAATCGAGTATTATGATTAAATAATTCAATACATCTACGTAGTGCGGACTGAGCATCAACCGTTAATTTATCCGCATTGAGTAATACAATACATTTGAATATATTTTCTTGAATATTGGTTTTGGCAAAAAATTTCAATTCTTCGCGAATAAATTTAATCCCTTTTCCATAAGCACAATTCACATACATGGTATATTGTTTCATTTTGATTCTATTTCCTTGATAAATTTGTTCAATGAAACCAGTTAACAATGTTTTTTTTCCACTTCCGGGAGATCCGTGAAAAATGATGTTGGGTATTTTTTGAATCGAAATAAAATAATCGAGTTTTTCCTTGATATTTTCATGAATGGAGAGAATTGGTTTTGGTTCGATGAGGGTATGATTTGTATTTGTTGTATTGTTTGTATTTATGCTATTCATTATAATAAAATAAAAAGATGACTTTATTATAAGAAGAAAGGTATTTTTAAATCATTATTGTTCCGCAGAGTAGGGGGACGGAAGTCCCCCCTACGACCCCCACCTCGATTTTCCCTTGATAACTCGGTGCGGGATGTACAACAATTTCTACAATCATATTGTGCGTAGCATAATATCATTGTCACTATTTTGTAAATACTCGCGCGCCGAAAAGCATTTACAAAATGTCATCAGGGGGTCGTAGGGGGGACTTCCGTCCCCCTACTACACTGAAGTAGTCAAACTATGGGTATATGGATTCGAACGGAATGCGTCCAAAAGATTTGGGTCAATTCTTTCACATCCAATACATTCATTGTAGTATTGAGGCATAGTAATTTTTCCATAATTTTCCTTGGAAGGAGGCATTGGAGTAATGGAATTAGGCGTAAACCAACGTCCATCGTCCATGGATACATCATTACGCGCAATATTCACATTCATTTGTTGATTAAAAATCTGTGTTCCTCCAGGATTAGGTTGATTATAAATCGTAGAAGATTTAATATCATTATTCGTTTGACGATAATCCGCATCATATAACATATCACCATATTGATTGGAAGCCCCTCCCACGTTACCCGTAACAGGACAACTGGTTGTATCTCTCTGGGTTAAATCCATAGGAGTATAATTATTAACATAAATTCCTTCTTTTTGATTATTAATGAAAAATTCAGGTGAATAAAGAGTGGTTTCTTTTACGGTAGTCGGAGTTGTATCATTCATATTAATGACATAATTTCCTTTCACATTCGAAGTTGCATCTCCATAAATACGTACATTATGTGATATTTCTTCTTTACGTGTAGGACGGAAAACATCTAAGATCGGCGCAATCGCTGCACCTATTGCACCACTAAAACCACTTCGCATTGTATCAGGTTGTTTTACAGAGATACGATTATTTGTATAATTCGTAAAACTCTGGATTCTTACATCTCCATCGGTAATAGGACCACGACCAACAGCGCAAGAAATCGGTACATCTTTTGCTCCAAATTGATGGCGTTTACTGTGTTCAAATTCAGTTGGAGCGCGACCTACCTGACGGTCTTGATTGGCAGCAGGACCAACATAATTACTCATACAATCGTCACGACGAATCACACCCAATTCTTGAATGGGACGTAAAGTTTCACCTTTTTCTGCTCCAGTAGTAGTAAGCCAACGGTCTTGGGTATTAATAAAGAAAGTATCTGGTCTTTGTTTTTCTACTAAACCTTGGATTCCTACATTTTTTACAATCCCTTCGGCAGGACCTTGATGACCTACTAAACTATATTCTAATTTTGGATTCGTATCAACACGTAATTCATCAACCGTTTTAGGAAGCCAGGCATTACGGTCTTCCATACCAGAATTATATCCTCCAGAACCACTTGTGGTAAATCCTTTTCCTAAACCTGGTCCAACATTAACCGTTTCAAAAGGCTTGACATTATTGTTTTTCATACCGGGGTTTACACGAGATTGAAAGAAATCACTTTGATTAGGTGCACCATATGCCCATTGAACGTTTTCTTCCGGTTTAAAAAGAGGTGCTTGTTCAATCTTCTTAATGACTTGAGAACCGGAACCATTCATATTATCTAAAACAGATTCTGCGATATTGGTATCATAAGTATACCCTTTGATTTTTCCTCCATAAAAAGGAACCATGTTATTATGCTTAAATTGTTGTGAATCAAGATAATTTCCGGTTAAAGAATAAATCTCTTGAGGAGTATTACCTACTGGTTTACCAGCATTAGAACGATTTTGATATGCATTTTGATCAAAATAACGGTCAGTTGCTGTATTGGGATTTACATATTCTTGAACTGTATTTACTAATTCTTTACGATTTGTCACAGGATAATTTTGAGGAGGAATATCTGTATTCGGTAAATAATTGCGCATTCTTCCAGCAGTTTCGAAATTCTCTCGAACGGATTCTTTGGCATTGAAATTTTTTTTTTTAGTCATGTTATTTGGATTATTTGTTGAAGAAGAAGAATTTTGATTTGATATTACATACATTCCTCCTAATGCTAATAACGGTATGGCTAATTCCATATTGATAATATTATATTATATTATTATTTTAGTGGGGGGACTCCCTTACCTACGGGAGGGTGTCCCCCCTTACCTACGGAAATCCCCCTCATCGCTTTTCCCTAAATGACTCGGTGCGGGGTGTAAAACAATATTTCTACAATCATATTTTGCGAAGCATAATATCATTGTTTTTTTCTTTGTAGAAACTTCGCGCCCTAAAATGCAATGTGGGGGTCGTAGGGGGGACGTACGTCCCCCTACCTTGTAGAAACTTCGCGCCCTAAAATGCAATGTGGGGGTCGTAGGGGGGACGTACGTCCCCCTACCTTGTAGAAACTTCGCGCCCTAAAATGCAATGTGGGGGTCTACTGTAGGCAAGGGGGGACGTACGTCCCCCTACAATCCACAAGAGTTGGTATTATTACATAACACTTGATTTCTATTTACGGTCATATAATTAACAGGCAATTGGTCATTAGAAACAGTAGTAACACAAGGACGTTTAGCAGTAAAGTAATCTTTTTCTAAAATACGGGTATTTAAATTATTTTCAAATGGATAACAGGTATTTTCTTGCGGATTTAATGGCGGATAATACCAATCTACTTGTTCTAAATCTCTTACCATCCAAGCAGGGGCAATTGCACGAGATTGTTCGGTAAATAATTCGCGACATTTAGGATAAGAAATCGGTTCATTAGGAACATTGTAATTTTTATAATTATCTTGAAAACAATCCCTTGTTAAATTACGATTTACTCCTAAAAGACTACTTTCTAAATCAATGGTATTGGTTCTTAAATTGGCACCCCATTTTTGAATAATAATCTGTGGGTCTTCAATATAACAAGGATTTGAACCATTTCCAGGAACATTTAATATCCATCTTCCTGGGTCGGTTTGTTGTTGTAATTTTTTAACTGTTCTACATTCATCATAATTAAATCGAGTATTTGCCATATTATATTATATATTATATATTAATCGTATTTAAAAAAAGAATCAAAAAAAATTAATAATTCTTGAGAATGAAAAAGAAAATTTTAAAGGATTACGTTCGATTTAGAATTTAAAGATATTTATTTATACAAATAAAATGAAATTAATCGTCGAAGAAATTGACCATTCGAAAAAGAAAAATACATATCCTCAATCCATTTGTTTGAATATGATTGTCAAAAATGAGGCACATGTACTTCCAATCACATTGGACCATCTTTTATCTAAAATACCGATTAGTTATTGGGTTATTTCTGATACAGGTTCGACAGATGGTACACAAGATATGATTCGAAATTTTTTTAAAAACCGAAATATCCCTGGAGAATTGGTAGAACATTCTTGGCGTGATTTCGGTTACAATCGTTCAAAAGCATTAGAATGTGCTTATAAAAAAACAGATTATCTTTTTATTTTTGACGCAGATGATTCGATTGGAGGCGATTTTGTAATGCCTCATCGATTGACCGCGGACAGATATGATTTTGTATTTGGCAGAGGATTTACTTATCATCGTCCACTTTTAATTAATAATCGTTTAAGATGGGAATTTCGTGGGGTATTACATGAATTTTTATCTCATATTGACCCAATAAAATCATCCGAAGTATTTCCAGGTAATTATTTTATTGAATCTGGTAGAAGCGGTGCTAGAAATAAAGACCCAGATAAATATTTAAAAGATGCTATTATTTTGAAAAATGCATTTGAAGAAGAAATCAAAAAACCGGACGGATTGTCTGGTAGATATGCTTTTTATTGTGCGCAGAGTTATAAAGATTGTAATCATACGGATGATGCGATTGAATGGTATTTAAAATGTTTGGAATTAAATGTATGGGTTCAAGAGAAATATCATTCGTGTTTAATGTTGGGTGAAATGTACGAGAAAAAGAAAGATGAATACAACTCAAGTAAATATTTTTTAAAAGCAGCAGAATATGATGAAGAAAGAATTGATGGTGTTGTTTTTGCAATGAAGAAATTCAACAAAGACTCGATGTTTGTATTAACAAATGCTCTTTATCATAAATATAAAAATTATAAAAAGGATTTAGAAGGAAAACTTTTTTTGTATAATTTTTTGTATCAAGATGAAATGGAATTTGAAAATTCAGTGGCCGCTTTTTATTCCAAAGATTTTGATTCTGGTTACGTATGTTGTAAAGCACTATTATCCAATCAAATTGCCAATATGCATTTTTTGATTATTACTCTTGTTAATTTACAATTTTATAAAGGATATATTGAAAAAGATAGTGGAGATACTCTTTCCTTTTTTTATGGTGTAGATAAAGTATTATCCGAATTAATCAATCGAAATGATAATATTCCATCTCATACTTTGGAGATATGGAATTTATTATTTCAAAAGAATATGAATTTATTGATTGATATGGATAAATCTAAAAAAGAAGTAGTTACTCTTTGTTTAAAATTTCGGGATATTTATAATGATAATATGAGTGTTGTAAATGATAATATTGATAACAAATCCAAAAAAAATAAAATAGATGTTTCGAAACTAAAACCAAAAGTAGTTGTTACTTTTACAACTTGTAAACGACATGATTTATTTCAACAAACCATGGCTTCGATTTTAAATCATTGGCAAAATATTGAAAAAGTGGATTATTGGTTTTGTGTAGATGATAATTCAATCGAAGAAGAACGTGAAATTATGCGAAAGAAATATAGTTGGATTGAATATTATATGAAAAGTCCGGGAGAGAAGGGACATCGAAAAAGTATGAATATTATTTGGAATAAATTACACGAATTGCAACCGACGTATTGGATTCATATTGAGGATGACTTTTTGTTTCACAATAAAATGGATTATTTGGAAGAAGGTATCCGAGGATTAGAATCCTTAAAGTCGGAAAATGTAAAACAGATTATTTTTAATTTGAATTATGGAGAGACGATTGAGAATTATCACTGTAAAAGTCATATCAACCAAAATAATGGATTTTCTGTTCATGATTATAAAAAGGGTGATTTTCAGTATCAAAATAGTCATTATTGGCCGCATTTTAGTTTCCGTCCTGGAGTTACTGATGTAAGTACGATTTTAAAATTAGGTAATTTTAATTCAGCGAATGAATTTTTTGAAATGGATTATGCTCTTCGTTGGACAAATGCCGGTTATAAAACCGGATTTTTTAATAAAATTACTTGTCGTCATATTGGACGTTTAACAAGTGAGAGGGCTGACCCAAATAAACCGAATGCGTATAATTTAAATAATGAAGGTCAATACAGTATGGGTGGAGGTATAGAAGAAGAGAAAAAATCTTATATTCAAATTGTGAATCTTGAGAAAAGAACGGACCGTAAAGAAAATACGGAGAAGATTTTGAAGGAACAAGGTTTTACTGAAAATACTGATTACCAATTTATGAAAGCAGTTGATGGGTATACATTAGAGCCTACCTTAGCATTAAAGAAATTATTTGAAGGTAATGATTTTAAAAGTCGTAAAGGATTTATTGGCGCGGCATTAAGTCATGTTTCTTTATGGAAACAATTATTAAATGATCCGATCAATGATTTCTATTTGATTATGGAAGATGATTTTACTTTTATAAAAGGGGGTGAAAATGTAAAAGTAAAAGAAAAGATAGATTCTTTGAAAAAAGAAATGAAAGAAAGAGATTGTTTATTTTTGGGATATCATATGTTTGACAAGTTCAGAGAACAAAATATAGAATTATATGGTAACCATGAAACAAATATGGATAATTTATCAAAAGATTTTGAAATAAATGGTTTGAATCATGCTCAATATATTGGTGGATTTTATGCTTATTCTTTAAATAAGGTTGGTGCTAGAAAAATGATTGAATATATTGAAAAGAATGGAATCAAACACGGGATTGATTGGTTATTTAAGATTTACAAAGAACTGAATTGTTATGAATTACAACCTCAAATCGTTTATTCTGTATGGAATGAAGATGGAAGACAAATCGACAGTAATATTCAACATAATTTTGAACAAATGGATTTTTCTTCCATTGTGGATATAAAAGATAATTTTGTTTTTGTGAAGGGTATGGACCAAGGAGGGTGTGATATTTTATATCACAGAGGCTCGGTTGAAGAATGTATGGATATTGCTTGGAAAAATGAAAAGTGTGTTTGTTTTAATACCCTTGGGTTTTTTAAAGATAAAATTGAAGAATTAAAAGAATCCCCTTATTTTGGTGAAAATGATGGATTGTGGGTAAAAAAAACATATTATAAAGAAATGATGGAGGAACAAAATAAAATGTTAGAATCTTGTTTTTCTTTTATCAATCAGTATGATAGTGAAAAAACAAAGAATAAAAATTTTGGTTTTATTCATAGTTGTCATCTTTTGGATTCTGGGTTGGATGTATTCAATCATTTGGTTTCAACCATAATGAAATCAGGAATATTGAATTCTATGGAAAAAGTTTTTATTATTAATCATGGAGAATTGATTCCAGATGACATCCAAAAATTGATGGATGAGAAAATTAAAATTCTGCAATTTTCAAAACGAACCAATTTATTTGAAGTACCTACCATTCATTTATTACATCATTTTTGTAAAAGGAATGATGATTGTAATGTTTTATATTTACATACAAAAGGTATTTCTAGAAATGAAATACACCGAAAAATCCAAGATTGGGTTGATTTAATGTTGTACTTTTTAGTAGAAAAACATACGGAATGTTTGGAAAAATTAGATTCCAATGGATATGATACGGTTGGTTGTAATTATTTTGAGAATGATTGTTATGGTAATAGAAACCCGCATTTTTCCGGTAATTTTTGGTGGGTAAAAAGTGGATATATGAATAAATTGGAGATAAGTAAGGTAAAAACAAAACACGATGCTGAATTCTTTGTTTTATCTGAACCTTCCGTAAAATATTTTAATATGTATCATTCGAATGTAAATCATTATATGGTGGAATATCCTAGACAAATATATGAGGGATTTAATGTGGAATCATGTTCGAATAGTATTGTAAATAAAATAGATTTTGAAAGAAAAGTAAGAGTAAAAATGTTATGTAATTGGTGTTCAAGTGAAACATTGTGCCGAAGATGGTCAAATATGTGTGAAGAACCTTTGTTGTTTCGTTGGAAAAATATAGAAATTACTTGGGAGAATGAAAATATTGATTATTATGTTATTATTAATAAAGCACAAGATGGTGAATATTATGAACCTTGTAAAACCATTGTTTTTCAAATGGAGCCTTGGATTAGTGATCATTCGAAACCGTGGGGAGTGAAAAGTTGGGGAGAATGGGCTGTTCCGGATGAGAAAAAGTTTTTAGCCGTTCGTGGAAGACATAATGATTGTTGGAATAACGCTTTTTGGGAACTCGAAATGACTTTGAATGAAATTCTCTCATTAGATGTAAGTAAAATAGATAAAAAGAATGTTTTAAGTACTATGTGTAGTTCCAAATATTTCGATGAAGGACATATATTGCGTATTGATTTCTTGAAATATGTGGAAAAACGTATGAAGGAATTTGAAAAACCGGATTTTAAATTAGATATTTATAATTGGGATAATAATCATCATTTTGAGAATTATCGCGGAGGTTTGGACCATTATGTAAATAAGAGTAAGGGGGTGGTTCCTTATAAATATTATTTTATGGTGGAAAACAATTTTGAAGAGAATTTTATTACGGAGAAATTATGGGAACCCATTTTATGTGAAACGTTGGTATTTTATTATGGTTGTCCAAATGTTTCAACGTATATTAACCCTTTGGCTTATGTTCAATTAGATATGTATGATTTTGAAAAATCGTATGAATTGATTAAAAAGGCAATTGAGGAAGATTGGTGGTCACAACGTATTGATATTATTCGTCAGGAAAAAAAGAAAATACTAAACGAGTTGGCTTTTTTTCCAACCATTCATAACATTATAAGTAAAAATGAATGTTGATTCATATAAGATAAGGAGGAGGTAAAACAGATTTGATTTTTATTTTTTATCAAATAAAAATAAAAATATCTAATTTTTGCTTATTGAAAATTATTATCGTATTATTATATATAATAATCCTATGGTATTTATAGCGTACGCAAAAGCAGATGCATACGGTTATACGGAGAGTGGATTAAAAATAACTGGTTCTGGTAGTGCAACTGCCACTGGGGAAAGTTATAGCCAAGCATATTCTTTAGCAAAAGAAATTGCAACAAAGGTCGCACAAGATGAAGTAGATACATTAATTAATTTAACTAATGAACTTTTACCATCAGTAATAAATTTTACAGATGGAAATATTACTAGTTCAAACATTGATACTGTTTTTATAGGGGATGGATTAAACCTTAATATTAATAATAATATTGCAACCATTCGTTCTAATGGAGGTGGTGGAGGTGGAACTGGTTATACTGGACCTACTGGTTATACAGGTCCAACAGGATTAAAAGGTGATACAGGTTCAACAGGATTAAAAGGTGATACAGGTGAACGTGGAGGAAGTACTGGATATACAGGATATACAGGATATACTGGTTATAGTGGACCTACAGGAGACAAAGGTGAAACTGGTGATAAGGGACCAACAGGAGATCCTGGAGGTGAAACTGGTTTCACAGGATATACTGGTTATACTGGAGTAACAGGTTACACAGGTTTTACTGGATACACTGGATATACTGGTAAAACAGGATACACCGGTTACACAGGATACACTGGTTATACTGGTTACACTGGTTACACAGGATACACTGGTTTCACTGGATATACAGGTTACACTGGTTATACAGGATACACCGGTTACACAGGTTTCACAGGATACACCGGTTACACAGGATACACTGGTTACACAGGATACACTGGTTACACAGGATACACTGGTTTCACTGGATATACAGGTTACACTGGTTATACAGGATACACCGGTTACACAGGTTTCACAGGATACACCGGTTACACTGGTTACACCGGTTACACTGGTTACACCGGTTACACAGGATACACCGGTTACACTGGATACACCGGTTATACTGGTTTCACTGGTTATACTGGTTACACTGGTTACACTGGTTTTACTGGTTATACAGGTTACACTGGTTACACAGGATACACTGGTTACACAGGATACACTGGTTTCACTGGATATACAGGTTACACTGGTTATACAGGATACACCGGTTACACAGGTTTCACAGGATACACCGGTTACACTGGTTACACCGGTTACACAGGATACACTGGTTACACAGGTTTCACAGGATACACCGGTTATACTGGTTACACTGGTTACACTGGTTTTACTGGTTATACAGGTTACACTGGTTACACAGGATACACTGGTTACACAGGATACACTGGTTTCACTGGATATACAGGTTACACTGGTTATACAGGATACACCGGTTACACAGGTTTCACAGGATACACCGGTTACACTGGTTACACCGGTTACACAGGATACACTGGTTACACAGGATACACTGGTTTCACTGGATATACAGGTTACACTGGTTATACAGGATACACTGGTTACACCGGTTATACTGGTTTCACTGGTTATACTGGTTACACTGGTTATACTGGTTACACTGGTTACACCGGTTATACTGGTTTCACTGGTTTCACTGGATATACAGGTTACACTGGTTATACAGGATACACCGGTTACACAGGTTTCACAGGATACACTGGTTATACTGGTTACACTGGTTACACCGGTTATACTGGTTTCACTGGTTTCACTGGATATACAGGTTACACTGGTTATACAGGATACACCGGTTACACAGGTTTCACAGGATACACAGGTTACACAGGTTTCACAGGTTACACTGGTTACACCGGTTACACAGGTTTCACAGGTTATACTGGTTATACTGGAGTAACAGGTTATACAGGTTACACTGGATACACCGGTTATACAGGTTTCACTGGATATACAGGTTACACTGGTTATACAGGATACACAGGTT
>Ga0247832_1000729_pt1 | contig 64799 bp, 64 predicted proteins | sample LaCruzMarch2015__10_FD_192407 | JGI IMG/M metagenome (GOLD analysis project Ga0247832, IMG submission 192407) | Freshwater microbial communities from meromictic Lake La Cruz, Castile-La Mancha, Spain - LaCruzMarch2015_4m | ecosystem: Environmental > Aquatic > Freshwater > Lake | place: Spain... | reverse complement strand
CCGCTGCCTTGCGCATGGCCCGGTTCAACCACGGATCGGGAGGCGGTGCGGCAGGCCAGACCCCGTCATTCAGCCCACCCAGAATGACCAGATCGGCGCCTTGCACCCGCGCCTCAAGCGTGCCCCAGATCATGATGCCGGGATGCACGGATTCCGCTTCGCGGACCTCATGGTTCTGCAGGACCGCGCGCAGCAGGTTGGCGTAGTCGGAGGGGGTCAGGCTGCCCCCGGCCCCCGCCTCAAACTCAAGCTCGGTCATGGCGGCAAGGGCCTTGACCCCGGCCTCCTTGTCCCACAGCGCGCCGTCGCCGGAGATGGCAAAGCCTTGCGCCAGTTGCCGGGTTACCGACAGATGTCGGGCCACGAACCCGGCCAAGGGCAATTCGCCAAGGTGTTCGTGACCGCAAAGGGCGTCCCCCAGGATCGCCGCCCAGCGCGTGGCACCCTCCAGACCCGAGGTTTCGGCCCATGCGGCAAGGCTGGCCGCCGTGGGAAAGGCCGGGCCGTTGCGGCGGGCGTGCAGTTCGTATTCGCGCGTCAGGATCAGGTGCTGGCCCCGGCCATGGTCCAGCCCGACCCCGGTAAAGGTCAGCGGATGCTTCATCAGCGCCAGCGCCGCATCGACCGTAAGCCGCTGACCGAACAGCCCCGCCACCTGCCGCAGCATCCGGCCGGGGGCGGAAAGCGCCAAGGGACGTCCGGCAGAATCGTCGGGCCGGATGCCCCAACGGTCCAGCGCAGCCGTTACCCGCCGGGTCAGGTTGCGATCGGGTGTCACCAAAGCTGCACGGGTGCCGGTCTCGGCCGCCTCACGCAGGATCAGCGCAATGGCCAGCGCCTCGGCCCGCTCGCCGGGGGCTTCGATCAGGGTCAATCCTGCGGTTGGGGCCACAAGATCGGGCAGATCAGGGCCTTCGGTCAACCATTGGTCGGTGATCGGCGCGGGCCGCAGGGAAAGCGAAATCAACCGGTTCCGTTCAGGGGCATGTGCATTGGCAGTCGTCCAACGCTGAACGACCCGCCGCCCGATGCCCAGCCCGTCCATGATCTTGCGAAAGCGGAATTGCGGATGATCCTCGGCGGTCAGGGCATCGGCCATGCTGTCCCAGACCGCATCCGGCAGGTCGAAATCGAAGCCGGGCAGCACGACCGCCCCACCGGGCAACCGCGCCACGGCCTGCATCAGCAGCGCCGTCGTGCCACGCGACCCGGTCGAGCCGGCAAGGATCACCGGACGTTGCGGCGGGGCTTCCTTCCAGCCCGAAATCAGACCCTGCACCGCCAGCCGCAACCGTGCCTCACCGTCCGGGGCGTCGCCGGTCAGGGCCTGCGCCACGATGCCAAGGAAAGCCTGGGTCCGCGCCCAATGTGCCGAATGTTCGGCCACATCCAGCGTTGAAATCCGTTCGGCAGAGACATCTTCGCCCGCCATTTCCGCCATCAGCGCGGCAAGGCTTTCGGCCAGATCGTAAAGGGCTGACCTTGGAAAATCGGTGGTTCCGGTCTTCAAAAGCCCATCCAGAAGCTGCGACACTTCCAGCCGCCGCCGCAGGGCCGGAACCGGCGCAGGCAGGGAAAAAGTGCCAAGGCTGTCCACCTCGGTCACCAGCACAAGGCGCGGCAGAAGCAGCGCGCCGCGCGCTTGCAGGCAGTCCTGAACCCGCCGCCGCATCCGCTGCGTGTTCAAGATCAGCGTCATCTTCGCCATCGCTTCGGGAGGTTGTCCGGCCACCCGGGTCAGCAGACCCGCAACCAGCTCAGCCGGGAAATCTACCCCCGGTGGCAGGGCGAAAAGGTTGGGGGTTGCGTCAGTCATGCGGGGCAGAGTGAAGCAGCCGCTCGGCCTCGGCAATCCCTTGCGGATGACCGACATCGCACCAGCCGCCTTGATGCGCGACGCCAAAGGCGGTGCCAGCCGCAATCATCGCGTTCCAGGGCTGGTTCAGCGAAAAGACTGCATCGGGGATCCCGTGCAGACGCGCCGGGTCAAGGATCGACGCACCGACATAGACCTGATCCTCCCGCCCCGCCCCGCGTGAGATGCGGCCCGAGTCGTCCAGCGCAAAGTCCCCTTTGGCGGCGTGGCCTCGGGTTGCGGCAACCGGCAACAGCAAAAGCAAGGCCTCCATCCGCGTGCCGTCCCAGGCCGCTGCCAGTTCCAGCAGAGGGTTCTCGCCGGTCCAGATGCCGTCGCTGTTCAGAATGGCAACTGGCCCGGTCCCCAGCAGAGGCAAAGCTGCCCGCAGCCCGCCGCCGGTTTCAAGGATCTGGTCCGCCTCGTGACTGATGGCCACACCGCGACCTGCCAGATGCGTTGCGATCTGGTCGGCCTGGTAATGCGTGTTGACCACGACCTTGCGCACGCCCGCATCGTCTGCAGCTGTAAGCGCGTGGTCGATCAAAGCTTTTCCAGCCACCGGAATCAGCGGCTTTGGGCGGTCGCGGGTCAGGGCCCCCATCCGGGTGCCGAACCCGGCGGCGAAGATCATCAGCGGGAAGGGGAAGTCGCGCATTGGCTTTCGATCCGCATCAGGAGTTCCGGGGTGGGTTCAGGCAGAAGCCGAGCGCATTCGGCGCGCAGACCGGTCAGGGCGGGATGCGCAAGGTTGCGTTGCAACTGTCCCCAGACCCTTGGGATCAGCGGCAGATAGCCGGGCTTACCAGAACTGAGGCAAAGCCTTGTAAAGACGCCCAGAATCCGCAAGGCCCGCTGCGCGCCAAGCACGGCATACTGTGCGGCAAAGGCCTTGGCCTCCGCACCTGTTGCCGCCACGAACCGGGCGATCATCGCGGTTTCGGTCGCGGGTGTCACATCGCGGCGGGCATCTTGCAGCAGCGACACAAGATCATACCCCGGCTGGCCCATCTGCCCCAGTTGAAAGTCCAGCAGCCCGACCTTTGCCAACCCGACACGATCCGGTAGCCACAGCAGATTGTCGGCATGAAAGTCGCGCAGGATCAGCACGCGCGGCCGGTCTGCGTGGGTGGCAAGCGCCGCAGTCAATGCAGCCAGCAAGGGTTCGGGATCGGCCCGGCTTCCGGCCGCGGCCGAGGCATAACAGTCAACCGCCAGCCCAGCGGCCTGTGCCCAGTCGGCGGCCGAAAGGTCCGGCAGGCCCATTGGAGCGGGGGCGGTCTGCAGATGGTGCAGCACGTCGACGGTACGGGCATAAAGCGCGGCCTCGCGGTCGGGGTTTGCCTTCAGCAATCGGGTGAGAAGCGCGTCGCCAAGGTCCTCCAACAACAAAAAGCCTTCAGCAATGTTTTCGGCAAAGATTTCGGGTGCGGAAAGCCCGACCCCGCGCAGGTGCCGCGCCATGCTGACGAAGGCCTGCACATCATCCGCGCCGCCGGGCGGGCTGTCCATCAGCACCGCTGTCCGCCCGTCAAGCTGCAATCGCTCATAGCGCCGGTCGGACGCGTCACCGGCCAGATGGCTCCGTTCAGCAGCGCCCCAATCAGACTCTGCCAGAAACCGGACAGCCGCCTTTGCCCGGTCAGTCATCTTGTAGCGCCTTCCGCAGATGGTCGGACCCGCCCGTGATCCTGGCCAGACGTCCGTCGCCAAGGCTTTCCAGCCTCAGGCGCAGCGCGCCTTGGGGTTGGTGCCGCCCAAGCCGGTCCGGCCATTCCACCAGACAGATTGCCTTCTGGAACGCGTCTTCAAGGCCCAGCTCCCATACTTCGTCCGGGTGGGTCAGGCGGTAAAGGTCGGCATGCCAGATCTCGGCCCCATTGGCCTCATAGACCTGAACCAGAGTGAACGTCGGCGAGGGAACCTCTTCTTCTTGGCCGCAAAGTGCGCGGATGAAGGCGCGGGCAAGGCAGCTTTTCCCGGCCCCGATCGGCCCTTCCAACAGGATGCAATCGCCCACCCGTGCCGCCCGCGCGAGCCTTGTGCCCAAGGCTGCGGTTTCGGTTTCGGTTGCCAGAGGCAAAAGGGTATCCGGAGTGTCGCTCATGCGCTGAGTCTAGCTGCGGGCAGGGCCGCTGCAAGCGGGATCGGTCGACCCGGCGGTCAGGCGGACATCAGTTGCGACATGACCGGTTCAATCCGTGCGGGCCCATCTTCGGCCATCCGGGCGCGGAAGGTGATCAGCGTGGCCCCGCTGGCCAAGGGGCGGAAGTGGCATGCGATCTGCCGCCCATCCAGCAGACGCGCTTCGCCGTCCCAGGCGGTGCGGTCGCCGACGGTGCAGACAAAGTCGGATGCGTCATCCCACAGGATGCTGGGCGCAGAGTGGTCGCGCCACCAGGCACAAAGCCGGGTGATCCCGGCGTCGGACAAGAGGACCGCCGGGTCGTGGTTCCAAAGCTGCGCATAGGCCAGATTGGACATCACCAACTGCCCGCCTTGCGAAAACACCGCGACAGCCTCATCCACCGAGTCGATCACGGATTGGCCAAGCTCAAGGTCGGCCCGGTAGCGCCGGGTGCGGGTCATTTCGGTCGAGATATCCTCGAACATGAAGGCAAGCGCACCGTTGGGGTGCGGTCGGCCCAGCACCCGGTAGGTGCGCCCGCCCGGCAGGCTCCAGGTTTCCTCGAACAGACCCTGCGATGCCTCTTCCTCAAGCTTGGTCAAATGCCTGCGCCAGCTGCGATAGTTCTTCGGTTCCGGCAGCATCGCCTTGGCCCGCATCGCGTCCAAAACCGCGCTGAGCGTCGGTCGCGAGATCAGGAATTCAGGCGGCAGGCCGGTCAAGTCGGCTAGCGCCGGGTTGAACAGTTGCAAGACGCGGGTGCGGTCAAAGATTGCAAGGCCGATTGGCAGGTCGGCGAAGGTCTTGGTCAGCGTCTGCATGAATTCGCGCAGGGAGGCTTCGGCCTTGACGGTCGCGTTCGCCGCCTGCGCATAACAGAGGGTCTCGCTCCCCTGGGGCAAGTAGGTCAGTTCGAACCACTCAGCCCCCCCCTGCATCTCCAGTTTGGCACGCGGCGGTCCGCCAGTGGTGCCCTTGGGAGTGTCGAAAAGCCGGGGCAGCGGCCAGGACAGTTCTTCGTTGTCGGCCAGAAGTTCCACCGCGCGGATCATGTAGGCGTGGTTGGCCCAGATCACCTCGGACTCATGGTTTTCGCGCCAAATCAGGGTCGGGGACAGTGACAGAACCGCGCGCTGGGCCAGAACTTCTTGCTGCAGGGCGGCCAGAGTGGCGCGATCCTGCTGACCAGAAGCGTGATCCTTGCCGGTGTCGATCATCGTCAGCCGGGTAAGGCCGGTCAGGTGTTCCGCCCTAAGCAGAACCGGCGGAATGATGTCCGGACCCGAGGCGATGATCATCTGGCCGGTCCGCGGCAGGGTTTCCAGCAACTGCTTCAGCCCCGGAAACATCGGCCCAAGACACGCCAGAACCCGGGGCAAGGCGCCATTGTCATCCCCGTCCGACAACAGGGACCGGGCGTCGGGTGTGGCATCCAAAAGCCGGTCACCATCAAACAAAAAGGCGGTTGCGGGCCGGTCGGGCGCGAACAGGCTGGGCCGGGCAGACGCAAAACGCGATTGCCAGGCCGCCAGCAAGGACAGGCTGGCAAGAACGACAAATGTGGCGCTAAGCACCATTGCAGCAGCGGAAATCCAGTCGTCCGACATGACAGGCCACCCCCTGAGAGCATGAGGGCACCCTACGGGATAAATGCTTAATCGAGGGTTAACCCCGAATCGCGGTGTGAGAGATGCCGATTCACTGCCTATTCCGCGATTTGCTGGTTCAGCCCCAGTGCCGTCGCTGCCGGAGCCTCGATTTCCGCCCGGTCCCATCTGATCTGGACTACGGCCCCGCTGCGTTCCGGCCGGGTTTCGGGGGGCAGGAAGGGATCCGTCGCATTGGCAAAGATCAGGTCTGCTCCCGACCGCTCCAACAGGGTCTTGGCGATGAAAAGCCCCAGCCCCATGCCTTCATAGCCGGGCCGATCCGCAGCGGGAGAAGCAGCGGACCGGTGTCGCACGAAAGGGTCGCCGATGCGCCCGATCACGCTGGCAGGATAGCCGTCGCCGTCGTCGATGATCCGCAAGGTGATTGTGCTTTCGGTCCATTCCGCATCAATCCAGACGGCAGACCGGGCGAAATCGACCGCGTTCTGGATCAGGTTTCGAAGACCGTGAATGATCTCGGGCCGACGCCCGATTGACGGCTCGCGGGGGTGCGCGCCCAAGTTGGGGGAGACAGCAATCTCCACCCGCTTGCCGCGCGCCATGTGCGGCTCGGCGGCCTCACGCAGGACCGCGCCAAGAGGAGCGTGGCGCAGATGCAGGTCGTCCTTTCCAGCCCGCCCCATGTCGCGCAGGATGTCGCGGCAGCGGTCGGCCTGTTCGGCGATCAGGCGCACATCCTCCAGCAGCGCGGGCTGATCCTTCAGGTCGTCGATCAGTTCCGAGGTCACCAGCTTGATCGTCGCCAGCGGCGTTCCCAACTCATGCGCGGCGGCCGCGACGACCCCGCCAAGGTCGGTCAGCTTTTGTTCACGCGCCAGCGCCATCTGGGTCGCCATCAGCGCCTGAGACATCGACCGGATTTCGGTCGCGACCCGGCGCGAGTATAGCCCAAGGAACAGGATCCCGATCACGATCGACAGCCAGAAGCCAAAGGCAAAGACCGGCGGGATGACCAGTGCCGAGCCGTCGCCCCGCAGCAATGGCACCTGCCAGAAGACCGCGAGGGTGATCAGCAGGATCGCCGCTCCGCCCAGCATCACCGTCAACCGCAACCGCAGCGCGCTGGCGGAAATGGTGACCGGGGCCAAGACCAGCAGCGCAAAGGGGTTGGACAGGCCGCCGGTCAGGAAGATCAGGAAGACAAGCTGCCCCAGATCGAACAGCAGGGTCAGAAAGACCTCGGTCTCGCTAAGCCGGCGGTTTTCCGGCAGAAGCGTGATTGCTAAAAGGTTGGCAAGGACTGAAGCGCCGACCACCAAGTAGCAAGCCACCAGCGGCAGGTCGAAGCCATAGATCCAGTCCGCCGCAAGGATTGCCGCAAGCTGCCCGGCAATGGCGGTCCAGCGCAATAGGATCAGCGTCCGCAGCCGGACCCAGTGGCTGCGATCGTCCTGTGGCAAAAGCGACGGACTTGTCGTAACCATGCCGGGACCAACGCTCCTAAGGGACAGGTGCCAGTGTTACGGGACCGGGCCGTGGGGATCAATGCGGACTGACGCAGGAAGGGACGGGCCATGACCAGATTGTATGCAGGCGCCGCCGCGGCAGCAGTGACCGCGTTTCTGGGCGCATCGGCCTGGTATGTGCTGGCCCCCCGGTCAGACGACCCGTTTGCCGATTGCCGTCAGGGGCAGGTTGCAGGGGGCGATATCGGCGGGCCGTTCAGCCTGATCAATCCAGAGGGAAAGCTGGTCACCGAAGCGGAGGTGATCATCAAGCCGACGCTGGTCTATTTCGGCTATACATTCTGCCCCGACATCTGCCCCTTCGACATGGCCCGCAATTCCGAGGCGGTAGATATTCTGGACAAGATGGGCATGGACGTGACCCCCGTTTTCATCACCGTCGATCCGGACCGAGATACCCCCGAAGTGATGGGCGATTACGCGTCAAACATGCACCCGAAACTGATTGCCCTCACCGGCAGCGCTGACCAGATCAAGGCGGCCGCGCAGGCTTACAAGACCTTCTATCAAAAGCAGGAAGCCGAGGACGAATACTATCTGGTTGATCACATGACGTTCACCTATCTGATGCTGCCCGAAACCGGATTTGTGGATTTCTTCCGGCGTGACCTTACATCAGACCAAATGGCGGAAAGCGTTGCCTGTTACCTTCGGGCCAAGCAAGACTGACAGCCAAATGCCCCGCATGATCTGGAAACGCGCATGACTGAAGACATTTCTGCCAAAATCGGCCCGGACCGTTCGCTTCTTCTGGTCGATGATGACGAGCCGTTTGTGAAGCGCCTGGCCAAGGCCATGGAAAAGCGCGGCTTCCTGCCCGATACCGCGCAATCGGTGGCCGAAGGCCGGGCAAAGGCGCTAGCCCGCCCGCCTGCTTATGCCGTTGTCGATTTGCGGCTGGAAGACGGCAACGGGCTAGAAGTGATCGAAACCCTGCGGGATAAGCGTCCCGATTGCCGGATTGTGGTTCTGACCGGCTACGGCGCTATTGCGACGGCGGTTGCGGCCGTAAAGATCGGGGCAATCGACTATCTGCCGAAACCGGCCGATGCAAATGACGTAACCAATGCGCTATTGGCGGTTGGTGAGGCCAGGCCGGAACCCTCTGAAAATCCGATGTCGGCTGACCGGGTGCGCTGGGAGCATATTCAGCGTGTTTATGAGATGTGCGACCGCAACGTATCCGAAACCGCGCGCCGGCTTTCAATGCATCGGCGGACGCTGCAACGGATTCTTGCGAAACGAAGCCCGAAGTAAGTCGGGATTGTTGCAAAAATGGAATTGAGGGCCTATGCAGGGTACGTCAAATCCAAGGGAGAATCGGAATTGGCAACTGATCTGAATTCGCTTTCGTTGAAAGAGCTGAAAGACTTGCAATCACAGGTCGCAAAGGCCATTGCGGGCTATGAAGACCGCCGCAAGCGTGAAGCCATTGCAGAGCTTGAAGAAAAGGCCAAGGAGATGGGCTTTTCCTGGGCCGAACTGACCGGGGCTGCAACCACGCGCAAGCGGTCGCCTTCGGTTGCGAAATATGCGAATCCGGCTGACAAGTCCGATACCTGGTCGGGTCGGGGCCGCAAGCCGCGCTGGTTTACCGCAGCACTTGCCAAAGGCAAAAATCCCGAAGACATGTCAATCTGACCTAAGGCGTCAGCTTTGCGATCTTAACCATTTCAGGAATGCCCGGGCCGCAGCCCGCTTTGGCCCGGGCAACGTCACGACGAAATAGGCCGGAAGCTTTTCCCGGCTCTCATGGACCACGCGCAACCGACCTTCGGTGACGTCGGCCTCGATCAGTGCCATGCTTTCCACTACCAGCCCCAATCCCTGCCGCGCCGCTGCGATGGCCAGTTCTTCACCGCCGACGTCGGTCCGGCTGAGGTCTTCCGGCTGCAACCCAAGTCGTCGCAGATAGCTGTCCTGTTCGGGCCAGTTCCGGGTCAGGATCCAGTCCATCCCGCGCATGTCGTCCGGGGTCAGCGTTCCCTTGTCACCCAGCAGCGACGGCGACCCCGCGATCACCAACCGGGCTGAAGCAAGATAGGCCGTCTCGACCCCCGGCCAGTCACCGTTGCCATAGCGGATGGCAAGGTCCATGCGTTCGCGGTGCAGATCGACCACCCGGCTGTCGGGGTGCAGCGACAGACCGATATCGGGATGGGTTGACCAGAAATCCTTGAGCCGGGGCATCAGCCATTGTGCCGCAAAGCTGGCGGTCAGGGTGACCCGGACCGGCTGGTCCGCCTCACCCGCACGCAACGCTTCGATCCCCCGCTGGAGGGTGGCAAAACCTTCGCCCAATGCTTCGGCCAGTTGCTCGCCGTCAACGGTCAGGCTGACCCCACGTCCCTCACGCTGGACCAGCGTGCGACCCAGGTGATCCTCCAGCGCCCGGACCTGCTGTGCCACCGCCGCATGGGTGACGTTCAGGGCTCGCGCCGCCTGGGAAAAGCTGCGGGCGTCGGCCGTTGCAGCGAATGCCCGCAGCGCGGTGAGGGAAGGAAGGGTGCGCCAGTCGATTGGCATTTGATAGTTCACCTAACAGTTTCGCAGGCTTTCTGAGTCGTATCATAGCACGTTTCATGGCAAAAGACCCCTACACGCTGATCAAAGGAGAAAGATCATGTTGAATATCTTCGCCGACGCCCTGTTCATCGCAACCCGTCTGGGCCACCTGCCCGAGGACAACCTGCAGCGCCACGCCAAGCGCCGCAGCCCACGTGAGTTTCAGGATATCGAAGGCTTGCGCACCGGTGAAACCCTGCGCAGCCAAGGTCGCTGATGCTGTGTTGCGGTCAATCGCAAGCGGCCAGAAGGCGCGCAACCGTTGAAACATAGTCCGCCCGCACCTCTGTGGGCGGACGCAATCTGATTTCCAGCCGTTGGATCATCTCGGGCAAGGGCCGCCCGAACAGCTTGTCGGCCTCGACCTCCTGAAAGCCTGCGATCCGCACCGCCTCCAGCCAGGCGGAAACCTTGTCGGCGGTCTTGATGGCCTTCTTGATCGGCACAGGCAGCACCGCAGGCAGGCCAAAGCGCAGATGCACCGCCGCTGTCAGCCGCAGGTCCAATTCACCATAGGCAGGCCCGACTGCTGCCTTTACCGGGCTGATCATGTCGCCGATCACATATTCCGGCGCATCGTGCAGCACCGCTGCCAGCCGCCACCTTGCCGCAATGCCGGGATTGGCACGGGCAAAGATTTCCTCGACCAACAGCGAATGCTCGGCCACCGAATAGGGCCAGTCGCCGCGGGTCTGGCCGTTCCAGCGCGCGACAAAGGCAAGACCATGAGCGATATCCTCGACCTCGATGTCCATCGGGGTCGGGTCCAGAAGATCAAGCCTCCGCCCCGAAAGCATCCTTTGCCAAGCGCGGGTTGCCATGCCGGTTTTTCCTTCAGAATTGCACCACATAGGGGTCAGGGAACCGGGACAGGCGGTCGGAGATGATGCCACGCGATTGCATATGGCGATAGGCGATGCGCGCGACCTGGCCAAACGTCATCGGAGCGGGATCGCAAGCCGGGGCCAGTTCGGCCAGACGCTCGGGGAAGAACTGGCGAAAGAACGCCGCATAGGATTGCGAAAAACGCACATCCAGACCGCCGCGCGATTCCCGAAAGGGCTTTTTCGGTCCAATGAAGTGTCGAACAAAGACCGGATACCGCAGCGGGACCAATGGGAAATCAAAGTTCCATTGCCAGTTCCAAGCCGGAGAAAGTTCGGCAAAGCCACCATGCACCGCCAGATTCAACAGAGATTGATCAGCAAAAACCATGGCATGCGGATAGGTCTCAGCAGTTGCCAGGCTGCGCTGTCTGACCTCTTGTTTCTCGAATGCGGCGGTGTCGATCAACAAAAGCCCGCTATTGAAATAGGGAACCTGCGCAAGGCCGGCGGCAGCGAACTCTCGAGAATGCGTGCCTTGGCTGATCAGTTGCTGATAGTCGCGCACGGCGGCAAACGGGTGTTGACCAATATCAACCGACAAGAGCCGGTCGATATCGCCACCTTCGACGAACATGTCGCAGTCAAGATACAGGATGCGACGGTAGATATGGCCAAGGCTCCTCGCGAGAAACAGACGGAAAAGTGGAACCAGTGTGCCGCCAAAGCGATTGATATTCCCGACGGCGGAAACCCCTTCGAGATGATGCAGCCGTATCCCCAGATCATTCGCCCAGCCCGGCAGTTCCAGCGGATCAGCCGTGGCAATGACAAAGTCAAAGGACCGCTGGGGATTGTGGAAGGCTATCTGGCGGATCATGAACAGGGCAAAGGGAAAATACTTCGCATCACAACACAATGCGACGGCGGAATCGGTTTGAACCGGGGCTGCCTGACCACTCAAATTTTGACATCCCATTCATCGTGAAACGTCTCGAATCCGGCCGAGATTTTCAGACGCGCGCGCAGGTGGATCATCATGTCGGCAAACATCCTGTCCAGTGGCAAGACACGGGGCGGTTCGCCCGGCGACAGCAGCGGCAGGGCCTCGGGCAGATGGGTGCGGAAAAAGCTGGCATAGCTTTCACGAAAACGGATGTCGAGCGCTTCCGTATCATTCCATGGCTTGAACTTGCCGCAGAAGTGGCGGAACCGGACCGGAATCCGTCGGGTCGCAAAAGGGTATTCGCGGCTGGTCATCCAGTTCCAGACCGGCGAAAGCATCGCGAACTTCCCGCGAAGCACGATGTTGTAGGCGGATTGGTCCGCCAAAACGATCGCTTCGCGGCTATTCAGGATTGTCTCGACGCAGCGGTCGGAAATCCGTTCGCGCAGGTAAGCATCGGTGTCGATAACCATGACCCCGCTGTTGAAGTAGGGCAGGGCAGGCAGGCCGAGGATCCTGTACTCCGGCGCCCGTCCGTCCGACCTTTTGTGGACCAGCCGGGACATCACCGCCGCAATGGGATGATCGCCCATTCCGATGGTGATCAGTCGCTCCAGATCGCCACCTTCCATCAGGATGTCGCTGTCCAGATATAGAATCCTGCGGTATTTGTCGGCAAGCTGGTCGGCCGCTTTGATCCGGTAGAACGAAGCCCGAACAACCGGCCCGACCGGCAGATCTGCGGGCAGATCGTCAGCATGCATCTTGTGGAACAATATCCCGGCATCAAGCGCCCAGTGCGGCAATAAAAGTTCGTGCTCACTTGCAATCACCAGATCAAAAGTCCGTTTCGGACAGAAGAACATGATCTGGTTCATCAAATGCAGCGCGAAAGGCAGGAAATTTGCGTCGCAAACCTGCAAGATCGCGTTCTTTCTGGTATCCAGCAGCATCGTCACCTCACGTCTGCAATCGCCTTCCTGCATCTGATCAGGCCGCTGAGCCCAAAATACAAGCCAAAGCTTGCCCGACTGACCGCTGCCGGTTGATTGATTCCCGAACCGGCCTTTGCTATGGACGCCGCAACGTGGCGCGGACCTGCGCCTTCCTTTCATGAACAAGGGCAGATCGCGTCAATGGATTACGTCGTCAAGGACATCGCACTCGCCGATTTCGGCCGCAAGGAACTGACCATCGCCGAAACCGAAATGCCGGGTCTGATGGCCTGCCGTGAGGAATTTGGCGCGTCAAAGCCGCTGAAAGGCGCGCGCATCGTCGGGTCGCTGCACATGACGATCCAGACCGCCGCTCTGATCGAAACTCTGGTCGCGCTTGGCGCGGACGTCCGCTGGGCGTCATGCAACATCTTTTCGACGCAAGACCACGCTGCCGCTGCGATTGCGGCCGCGGGCATCCCGGTTTTCGCAGTCAAGGGCCAGACCCTGACAGAGCATTGGGACTATCTGGACAAGTCCTTCATGTTCCCTGCTGGCGCGAACATGATCCTCGACGATGGCGGCGACGCCACGCTTTACGTCCTTCTCGGTGCCCGTGCCGAAGCGGGGGAGGAGATCATCCCCGTGCCGCAGTCCGAAGAAGAAGAAGTCATCAAGCTGCAGATTTACAAGCGGATGAAGGAAACGCCCGGTTTCTTCACCAAGACCAAGGCGGCGATCAAGGGCGTTTCCGAGGAAACCACCACTGGCGTTCACCGCCTTTATGACCTTCACAAGAAGGGCGAGCTGCCGTTCCCGGCGATCAACGTCAACGACAGCGTGACCAAGTCGAAGTTCGACAACAAATACGGCTGCAAGGAATCGCTGGTCGACGGCATCCGCCGCGCCACCGACACGATGATGGCCGGCAAAGTCGCTGTCGTCTGCGGCTATGGCGACGTGGGCAAGGGCTCGGCCGCCTCGCTTCGCGGTGCCGGCGCGCGCGTCAAGGTCACCGAAGTCGATCCGATCTGCGCGCTGCAGGCCGCGATGGACGGCTATGAAGTGACGCTTCTTGAAGATGAAGTTGCCTCCGCCGACATCTTCATCACCACAACCGGCAACCGCGACGTCATCCGGATCGAGCATCTGCGCGAGATGAAGGACATGGCAATCGTCGGCAACATCGGCCACTTCGACAACGAAATTCAGGTCGCCGCCCTGCGCAACCACAAGTGGACGAACATCAAGGAACAGGTTGACCTGATCGAAATGCCCTCGGGCAGCCGGATCATCCTCCTCTCGGAAGGCCGGCTCTTGAACCTTGGCAACGCGACGGGCCACCCATCCTTCGTGATGTCGGCCAGCTTTACCAACCAGGTGCTTGCGCAGATCGAGCTTTGGACCAAGGGTCAGGACTACGCTCCCGGCGTCTATATCCTGCCGAAGGCGCTGGACGAAAAGGTTGCCCGCCTGCACCTGAAGAAGATCGGCGTCAAGCTGACCGAACTGCGCCGCGATCAAGCCGACTATATCGGCGTCAAGATCGAAGGCCCGTTCAAGTCGGACCACTACCGATACTGACCGCTTTTCGCTTTCCTTCGGGCGGGACAATCGACCTTTGCGGAGTTTCCGCCTGCGGGGAATCCCCGCCGATCTTTCCCGTTGCCGTTTGACGTCGTTACCGTAAGCTTTGCCCGTTCCGCCACCGTAGTGGCGGAACGGGACAGGTTTCAGGAACGAGGAAAACTCATGGGTAAGAGAGACGATCTCATCGCGAAATACGCGGATGATCTGAAGAACAAATGCAAGGTCACGCCAGACATCGCGCTGCTGACCAAGGTGACAATCGGGTGCGGCCCGTCGATCTATGACAACGACGCCCAGACGGTTGCCGCGTCCGACAAGGCCGAGCTTGAGCGGATCGAAGCGAATTTCCTGATCAAGAAATTGGGTCTGAAAGCTGGCCCCGCCTTGATGGACGGCATCAATGCCGCCGTCGAAACCTACGGGAAATCCGAGCGGAACAAGTTCCGCGCCGTGTTCTACTATCTTCTGGTCAAGCATTTCGGTCGCGAAGCCGCCTACAAGTAATCCACAGCGTTCAGCGCCAGACCCTTCCCCTCCGGTGGGGGAAGGGCAGGGACGCCAAGCATGTGTGACCGAACTTGTGGCATTTGAACCAAACCCTCCACACTCGCGGCTTGCCCATACCCGGGGATTCGGGGCATCAACAACAGGTCAGGGCAGTAAGCCCGGGACCCTTTACAGATCACGTGCGGTGCTTGGGGTGCGCGTGGGGTGGGTGGAGGGTTCCGTAGGGGTGCGGGGCCCTCCATTCTTTTTTCCGGCCAAACCAAGTCGTCGCTGCCATCGGGGCCCGCAGCGCGCGCATGCGCAATATGGTTTGTGGGCCAAATGTCGCATGCGGTGTCAGATCGGGGGATCGCATCCGCACCCAACTTGTGATGCCATTCGTTGTCGCCTAAGGTTCCCCTGGGTTGAACCGCACCAGGACGACGATGGGGCACTGCCACCTATGATTGAAACGAGACTGTTTGGGGAGCCGTATCCCGGCGCGCCGATTGTGATTGCCGTCTTCTCTTACCGCTACGAAGCCCATCTGGTCCCGGATTTCATCGCCAACATCCGGCCCTTCATCACCGGCTATGTGGCCTGGGACGACCGTGCCGCAACGACAGAGCTGACCTCTGAGCCTGAACGCCGCAATCGCCTGTTGGCCGAAGCCCGCAAGATGGGTGCCCGCTGGATTCTGGCCGCCGATCCGGACGAACGTATCGAGGATGCGTTGGCCAGACGCTTGCCCTCCTTGCTGGCGGAAGGCGAAGGCAACCTCTGGGTTTTTTCCACGCGCGAAATGTTCACGCCGGACAGCTATCGGGTTGACGGTATCTGGCGGGAAAAGCGTCGGCTGACACTATTTCCGGTCGCCGCGATTGGAAAGGAATTGGACAAAGCCCTGCACGGTGAATGGATCGCCGACCGCAGCGGTTTTCGGCTGCGGGATGCGGAAACGAATTTCTATCACTTTCGGATGGCAACGCCGGCGCGCCGACGTTTGCGCCGCGACCTTTACGCGTCCGCCGACCCGGCCCGGAAATTTCAGCCGATCGGTTACGACTATCTGGATGATGAACGCTCCATGGTGCTGGAGCAGATCCCCAAGGACCGGGATTTCAGCCCGCCTTTTCAAGAGGATAACGGGCTTTGGTCACCAGAGTCAGACTTCCTGAGAGAGGTGGTCCCAGACCCGCTTGAAGTGCGGTTGAATTTTGTCGGAAGGTCGATCCTGACCGCCGGTCACGGTCAGGCCAGCCATGTGATGCAGGATCTGGCGGCAGCGGACCCGGATGATCCGGATCTGTTGCCGATGGCCGTGATGCTGGCCCTGATGGCGGGCGAAGCGCGCCGCGCACATGAACTGGCTTCCGCCGTCCTGGAATTGACTCCCGACAGCATTCTTGCGCTTTATGTCCGGGGCAAGGCTGCCGCGGCCACGGGCGATCAGGCTGGGGTCTTGGCCGATCTGGCTCGTCTGGAAGACCTCGCGCCAGAAAGCCTGCTTGCGCGCGAACTGCACCGCATCGCTGAACGCGCTGTGGCGGACTTCAAACGATCCGATGCGGACTGGCGCGGTTGGGTGGCGGATGGCGCGACCTGTCATGAGGGCAGCAGGATTGCCACCGCGCCGATATCGGTCGTGGTCATCGGATACCAGTCCCAGAAAGAACTTGCCGCCGCCGTGGCATCCTTGCGCGCCCAGGATGTGCCTTGCGAGATTGTCGTGGTGAACTCGGGTGGTGGAAATGTCATGCGCGTCCTTGCCGGGCATCTGGACCACATCCGCCTGATCACTACAGACCAGCATCTCTATGTCGGGGCGGCCCGGAACATCGGCATTGACGCCTCTCGCGCCGACATTGTCGGGTTTCTGGCCGGCGACTGTCAGGCGTTACCTGGCTGGGTTTCAGGCCGGCTGCGAGAGCACGGTCAGGGTGCACGATCGGTCTCAAACCCTATCGTGCCAGAGCCGGGTGCTGGCCTTCTGGGGGTTGCCGCGGTCCGGCTACGCTATTCGGCCCGCAGCCCGAACGCGAAACCAGCCAACCGGCTGCACTACGGGAGGTCCTATACCCGTGAAGCCCTGGCTCTGGTCGGCTACTTCCCACCTGGGATTCAAGTGTCCGAAGATACCGTTGTCAACTTTCGCATTGACCTCTTGTCGACATGCGTCTGGGCGCAGGACGTGCTGACAACCAACAGGGACCCGACCAACGTCTGGGGCCTGCTGCGCGAGAATTTTGCGCGCGGGAAGCGCATGGCCGATAATCCACCATTCCGCGACAAGGCTGGCAAGGCGCGTCAGACGAGAGATTTCTGGGGCATGTTTTCCAGACGACTAGAAGCCGGACACAAGGATCTGTCGGAAGATCAGAGTTTGGGCTCAGGATTAAAGATGCGTCTGTTCCTGACGCAAATACTGATTGCCTGTGCCATGATTCTGGGTGTGTCGCGCGCACTGAGCCGAAGGGCAAAGGCTGATCGTGCCGAGCAAAAGGCAAGGGCAGCGTTCACGGAAAGCCGTGGTGGTTCTACAAATGGTTCTGCGCTTCGGGACATCCAAAGGGCAGTCGCTCTTGATCCTCATGATTGGCGCAAGGCAATGCTTCTTGGCGATCTTCTTGTCCGCGATGGCCGGGATGGGGCCGAGGCATTCCGCAACGCCTTGGCGCTCGATCCCACGCAGTCGGAACCCTTGACCAGACTTCTGGCTCCGTTCATGGCGCGCGGCGACTGGTTGGCGGCACTCGGGATTGCTGAGACTGCGGCCCGGAATTCCCCGCAAACATGGGAGCATTGGCAGACGGCCGCGGAAATGGCCGCAAATGCCGGACTGATACAACTGGCCACGGCCTATATGCAGCGCGCACTAAGCCTGGCACCCGACTGGCCCGCAGCGCATGCCAAGGTTGAGGAACTCAACCGAAAAATTGGGAATGTGACCGCTGCAATGGCGCGCCATGCGACGGCAGAGCGGCTGCAAGCCGACCGCGACCGCCGCAAAGCCAAGTAGTGGGGAGCGAGAGAACGCAGCACCGTCAAACGACGCCGTCGTTTCTGTGTCCTGTAAGGAAAAGCGGCATTGCTGTCAGAACAGCATCAGCACCAGACCGATGATCCCGCAGCCAACGATGACGTTTATCCCGTCGATGACTGTCAGCATCGGTTTGCGCTGGCCAAAGGCATAGTTCATCGCCACCCAGGGCATGACGCTGAACGCGCCGATCCCCAGCCCGGCGGTGACGCCCTTGCCGATGGTGTCGATCGCGGTCATCCCGAAGATGTGCCGCATCATCCCTGCCGCAAGGATCATGCCCAGCAGCCCGATGACAAAGGGCATCATGCCACCGTTGTTGGCAGGCTTGCCGTCCGGCCCCATCTTGATTTCGGCTGCTGCCATCCAGAGTTTGGACATCGACATATACCAGACCGCTCCAAAGGCAAAGGCCGCAAATCCGGCCACGATCACATTCAGGATTTCCATGGTTGTCCCTCTCTGATTTTCGGAAAGGGTGCCGCAATCGGGTATGTCTGGCCAGAAAAATCTTCGCCAAGCCGAAAGGATTCAGGGCTCGACGCCGCCCAGATTGCAGAGGATCGCCCATTCCTCGGGGCTGACCGGTTGCACAGAAAGCCTGCTGTTGTTGATCAGAACCATGTTTTCCAGCCCGGGAATGACCTTGCATTCGTCCAGAGTGATCGCCCGTTTCAACGGGGCCACGGCCTTGATCCAGACGCAGTCCCAGCGCGGGTCATCGGTGGTGCTGTCAGGCGCGCTGGTCCGGCAAACCTCGACGATTCCGACGATTTCCTTGCCGACGTTCGAGTGGTAGAAGAAGCCCCGGTCGCCGATCTTCATCGCCCGCATGTTGTTGCGCGCCTGATAGTTGCGGACGCCGTGCCATTCCTCGCCCAGTTCGGCCTTGGCGACCTGATCATCCCAGCTCCAGGTGTCGGGCTCGGACTTGAACAGCCAGTGGGTCATCCGATCACCCGCTTCCATTCCTGGATCATCACCGACTGGAACAGGCCCGCATGGCCGTAGGGGTCTGCGTCGACCCAGGCTTGCGCTTCGGCCCGGGTGTCCACGGTCAGGATCACCAGACTGCCGCACATCTGCCCGGCGGCGTCGATGAACGGCCCGGCCTGTTCGACCACGCCCGAGGTCTGGATATGCTCCAGATGCGCGGTGCGGTTCTCGACCCGGGTTTGCAGGGCGTTGGGTTTGTCGATGCAGATAAGAGCGTAACGCATTTGGGTTCCTGTCGTCGTCATTCTTGTTTCAGGGGGCGGCGCATCAACTGGCGGATGGCATCATTCAGCGCGATTTGGCCGCTGGCAAGCGCGTCCACCATTCCCGTCACCGGCATGTCGATGCCCAAGCCTTCGGCCAGCTTTCGCACCGCCCGCGCGGTGGCGACACCTTCGACGGTCACCAAGGGGTCAAAGCTGTCGCCCCGCCCCAAAGCCTGCCCATAACGGAAGTTCCGCGACTGCGCCGAGGTGCAGGTCAGCACCAGATCGCCAAAGCCCGACAGGCCCGCCAGCGTTTCCGCCCTTGCCCCCAGCGTCAGCGCCAGACGGACCATCTCGGCGTAACCGCGGGTCATCAGCGCGGCGCGGGCGCTGTCGCCAAGGCCGGCACCGATCACGGTTCCGGCGGCAATGGCGATGACGTTCTTCAGCGCGCCGCCAAGTTCCGCCCCGCGCACGTCATCGGTCCGGTAAATCCGCAGTGTCGGCGTTGACAACAGGTCCTGCAACCCCGCTCCGTCGCCAGTTGTGGCTAGGGTCAGCGCCGTGGGCAACCCGCGCGCGATGTCGGCGGCAAAGCTGGGGCCGGTCAGGATTGCGGCTGTTGCCTCGGGTCTTTGGGTTTCGATCAAGGCCACCGGCCCGCGCAGGGTGGCAAGGTCCACGCCCTTGCAGCAGGCGACCAGCGGCTGGCTTGTGTCGATCAGCGGCCAGGCGTCCAGCACCGCGCCCAGGCTTTGCATCGGCACCGCCAGCAGCAGGGCCGCACCCCCGGCAACGTCCGCCATATCAGAGTGAAACGTCAGGCCTTCGGGCAATTCCACCCCCGGCAAGGCCGCATTGCGCCGGGACTGGCGCATGGCGACAACTTGCGCCGGATCGCGCGCCCAAAGCCGCACCTCGCGCCCGCCTTTGGTCAGTGCAACGGCCAGCGCCGTGCCGAAAGCCCCCGCCCCGATGATGCCGATCATGCCTTGGCCCCCTTCTTGCCCGACCCCAACTGTGCCGGAGCCATCTGGTCAAGTGGCCAGCGCGGCCGGGCCACGAAATCCATCGAGGGGGCGATCCCGGCCTGCAAATGCTCGATCCCGGCCCAGGCGATCATCGCCGCGTTGTCGGTGCAAAGCCTCAGGGGCGGGGCGAGAAACGGAACGCCTGCGCGGGTTGCCACCGCCTCCAGCCCGGCGCGCAGGGTCTGGTTTGCGGCCACACCTCCCGCCACCGCGAAACAGCTGGGCGACAGGTCGGCAACTTGCGCCAGGGCGCGGGCGGATTTGACCGCCAGCACCTCGGCCACCGCCGCCTGAAACCCGGCACAAAGGTCGCGGCGGTCTTGCACGGTGATCCCGCCCTTTTCCGCGATCAGCGCATCGCGCGCCCGCAGAAGGGCGGTTTTCAGACCGGAAAAGGACATGTCGCAACCATCGCGGTCCAGCAGTGGGCGGGGGAATTTGAAGCGGCGCGGGTCGCCTTGCGCGGCCTCAGACTCGACCGCTGGTCCACCCGGTTGCGGCAGGGCCAAGAGTTTGGCGGTTTTGTCAAACGCCTCACCCGGAGCATCGTCGATGGTGCCGCCAAGGCGACGGAACCGGTCGGCGGCCTCGACGAGCAGAAACTGACAATGCCCGCCCGACACCAGCAGCATCAGGTAGGGAAACGCCACCCCATCGGTCAAACGCGGGGTCAGCGCATGGCCCGCCAGGTGGTTGACCGCCAAAAGCGGCAACCCCCGCGCCGCCGCAATCCCGCGTGCCAGCATCACACCGGAAAGCACGCCGCCGATCAGCCCCGGCCCTGCGGTCACCGCGATGCCGTCCAGATCGCCCAGAGCGACGCCCGCCGCAGCAAGCGCCGCCTCGACGCAGCCATCCAGCCGTTCGGCATGGGCACGGGCGGCGATTTCGGGGACCACGCCGCCGAAATCCGCATGCAGCGCGGTCTGGCCCAGCACTTCAGACGACAGGATTTCCGGTCGCGCACCCGGTCGCATGCGCACGACGGCTGCGGCGGTGTCGTCGCAGCTTGATTCGATGCCAAGCAGGGTAAGGGTCCGGTCCATGGCCACCGTTGCAGGAAGGGTCGGGGGGAGGTAACACCAAGGCTATGGCGAAACAATCCACAGCAACCGCAACGCCCGTGCTGCTGACGCGGCCGGAAGCGCAGTCGCTGGCCTTTGCTGCGGCGCTGGATGTGCATTTCGGCGACCGGCTGCGCTGTGTGATGGCGCCCCTGATGGCCCCACGCATTCTTTCGCCTGCGCTGCCGGAAGGACATTTTGACGCGGTGATCTTTACGTCGGCCACGGCGGTAGAAGCCGCCCGCAAGCTGGGCGTTCCGTTGCCAACGAGGGCCTTTTGTGTTGGCGCACGGACGGCCGTAGCGGCCCGGGCGGCGGGGTTTGTTGCATCTTCGGCCGGTGGCGATGCCGGGGATCTGGTGGCGGCGATCCTGTCCGATCCCGCCAGGGGGCGGCTTTTGCACCTGCGCGGGCAGGACAGCACCGGAGACGTGGCGGAACGGCTAACCGCCCACGGCATCACCACAATTCCCGTCATCGTCTACGGTCAGGACCCGCAACCGCTGACGTCCGAGGCGACTGGTCTGTTGCAGGATCCGGCCCCTCTGATCCTGCCGATCTTTTCACCACGAAGTGCGGCGCTGCTGTCCGCCGCCTTGCCAGAAACGACCCGCGCTAGACTGCACATCGCAGCGATGAGTGCGGCGGTTGCCAAAGCCGCGTTCGTCATGCCGAACGACGCTCTTGTCATCGCCCGGCAACCTGACGCCGAAGGCATGCTGGAAGCGGTCGGAACCTTGCTTGCGGACCTCCCGCCGCCTTGAACCTTGGGGCTGCGAGTGCTTAGGTTGGATGGAGACCTAAAAGGGCTGCCAGATGACCAGACGCAAGGACCCATCGCCGGACGCAGCCGAGATCCTGCCGGAGCCGGACGCCGATTCAACCGTACCGGAGTTGGCCGTCCTTTCACCTGAAACGGTGTCCGCAATCGACGTGCCCCTGCCCGCACCGCGCCGTCGCGCCGGCGTCCTTGGTCCGTTGGTTGGCGGGGCCCTTGCGGCTTTGGGCGGATTCGCGGTCGCTCAATTTGATCTGCTCGGCTATGCCGCCCCCGACCGCTCGGCCGAAATGACCGCGCTGATCGAGAAACTGGATGCGACTCTGACCGTTCAGGCCACAGCCCTGAACGAGGCGAAGGGCGAACTTACGTCGATCACCGACCGGATCGTGGCGCTGGAGTCTGCACCGCCGCCCGATATGCCCGACCTTGCACCCCTTGCCGATCTGGACCGCAGGCTCGACGAGATCGAAACGCTGGCCCCGACCGGAGATGCCTCGACCGCAGCGCTTGCAGCCAAACTGGCGCAACTGGAGCAAAGGCTGGCTGCTCTGCCCGCCGCGGACGAAAACCCCGGTATGCAGGCGGAACTTGAGGCGGCTCTCGCCCGTCTGACCGCCGCCGAAGCCGAAGCGCAGGACCGTTCAAGGGCAGCCGAAGCGGCGACCGCTCTGGCCGCGCGTGGCCTTGCGCTTGACGCGCTGTCGGCTGCGGTTGCCGAGGGACGGCCCTTTGCGGCGGAACTGGCCGATCTTGCCGACCCGGCTTTGACCGAGGCGCTTGGAGGACTTGCCGATGCCGGGGTTCCAACGCTGGAAACGCTGCAGTCTGAATTCCCCGATGCCGCCCGCGAAGCCCTGCGTCTGGCGCGGGCCACCGACGCGGATGCAGGTTGGGGCGACCGGCTGGTGGATTTCCTTGCTTCCCAGACCGGAGCGCGTTCGGTGACCCCGCGCGAAGGTGACGACGCCGATGCCGTGCTGTCGCGCGCCGAATTCGCCCTGTCCGAGGGGCGTCTTGCCGACGCGCTGGCCGAATTGCAGGCCTTGGACCCCGCAGTAAAGGCGCCGCTGGACGTCTGGATTGCTGGTGCCGAAACCCGGGTCAAGGCTGATGCCGCCCTGTCTGCTGCACGGGGTGAATGATGCTTTGGTCGCTTGCGAAAGTCATCCTGTTCGTCCTGACTATAGCCGCGCTGGCGCTTGGGGCCAAGTTCCTGATCGAAAACGGTGGCGAGGCGCAGATCATAGTGGCCGGGACAGAGTTTAACATCGACCCGGTTGACGCCGTGGTTCTGGCGGTGATTCTGTTCGCCACTGTCTGGCTATTGCTCAAGCTTTTCGGGCTTCTTTCGGCCACGTTCCGCTTTCTGAATGGAGATGAGACCGCGATCTCGCGCTATTTCGACCGCAACCGCGAACGCAAAGGGTATCGCGCGCTGTCCGAAGGGATGATGGCGCTAGCTTCGGGTGAGCCGCGTCTGGCGCTGACTCGGGCGCAAGCTGCCGAGCGGCTGCTGGGCAAGCCGGAACTGACGACACTTCTGGTCGCGCAGGCGGCCGAGGCGGCGGGCGACCACAAACGCGCGACCGAGGCCTACAAGGCCCTGCTGCAGGATGATGCCACCCGCTTTGTCGGCATCCGGGGCCTGTTGCAGCGCAAGCTGGCCGAGGGCAACCGCGAGGTGGCGCTGAAATTGGCCGAAAAGGCCTTTGAATTGCGCCCAAGACATACTGAGACGCAGGATGTGCTGCTGCGCCTGCAATCGGACGCGGGCGACTGGTCCGGCGCGCGGGCGACGCTGGGCGCGAAGCTGAAGGCCGGGACCTTGCCCAAGGATGTCTTCCGCCGCCGCGACGCGGTGCTGGCCTTGCAGCAGGCGCGGACGGTGATCGACGAAGACGCCAGCATCGAAGCCCGCGAGGCCGCGATCGAGGCGAACCGGCTGTCGCCTGACCTGATCCCTGCAGCGGCGCTTGCGGCGCGGGGCTATCTGGCCAAGGGCGACAAGAAGAACGCAACCCGGGTGCTGAAAAAGGCTTGGGAGGCAATGCCCCACCCCGACCTTGCCGCCGCCTTCGCCGAAATCGAACCGGACGAAGGCGCGGCCAAACGTCTGGTCCGGTTCCGCACTCTGACCAATGCCCGGCCCGACAGTGACGAAACAAGGATGCTGCTGGCCGAACTTGTGCTGGCCACCGAGGACTTTCCTGGCGCCCGCCGCGCCTTGGCCGATGTGCCGACGCGCCACCCGACCCAGCGCGCGCTGGCGATCCTTGCCGGTATCGCCCGGGGCGAAGGCGCGGATGACACCACCCTGCGCGCGCTTGTCGCCCAGGCCATCGCCGCGCCGCGTGGCCCCCAGTGGTGCTGCGACAAGTGTCAGGCGGTGCGCGCAAGCTGGCATCCGGTCTGCGACAACTGCGGCAGTTTCGACACCCTTTCCTGGCGCGAGCCGCCTGCGGGCTCCGACACGACCCCCGGTCTGGCCGAGCTTTTGCCTCTGATGGATTCGCGCCCGGCGCCGCAGCCGCAGATTGCAATAGCGGAACCTGAACACCCCGCCCTGTCACCCGACGACATCGCCCGCCGCGCAATTTAGGGCTACACAGTGCGAATGGGCGGTGTTAATAGCCAAGCCGCACAGGGCGGAAACGCCCGGGCCAAGAAGGATGCCGCTGTAGCTCAGCTGGTAGAGCACGTCATTCGTAATGATGGGGTCGGGGGTTCGAGTCCCTTCAGCGGCACCATCCTTCTTCGCCAAATGCAAAAATCATAAATTTGACAGCAAGTATGCTCTCGCCCGGTGACAGAAGACCATCTCCGTGCCTCTGATACGGGCTGGCGGTTTTTCAAAATGCCGCAGTTTTGGGCAGCCTGTCCAAATCGTGATCACGGCGCTGGCAGTGGCGTCCGCTACGCTCTGATCACTTGCGGCGAAGATTGTTCCCTTGGGCAATCGGCCCGAAAGCTGGCGGCTCAGCCATGTGAAAGCCCCCGTGAAAGCTTGTCCCGCCCTTGACCTTGAACGCAGCAAAGGCGTTGCCCGGCTAAACTTTCGGCGCGTCGGTGGCTGGACACGGCTGCAGACCCTGCAGCAGTCCGGCTCGGCCAAGGCCTTTGTGCATCAGACAGAACTTGGGCCGGATGTGGTGTTTCTGAACACTTCGGGCGGGATGACCGGGGGGGACAGGCTGCACTATGGGCTTGACCTTGCCGCCGGGTGCCGGGTGACGGCGACCACCCAGACCGCGGAACGCGCCTACGACTGTGCCGGTGCCAAGGCGATGGTCGAGGTCAGCCATCAGGTCGGTGCCGGGGCGCGGCTGGACTGGTTGCCACAGGAAACCATCCTTTTCGACAACGCGGCCCTGTCGCGTGAAACCACCGTGACGCTGGCCGGTGATGCGACGTGCCTGTTGCTGGAGGCGGTGATCCTTGGCCGCGCCGCGATGGGGGAAACGCTGCGCCTGGTTAGCTTGTGCGACCGTCGCACGGTGCTGCGGGATGGGGTGCCGGTGCTGTTCGAACCGGTGTTGCTCAACGACCGCGCCCTGATCGCCGGGGCGGGGGTGCTGCAGGGCGCGCTGGCCTTTGCCAGCATTGCCCTTGTCGCGCAGGGGGCCGAGGCAGCGCTGGAGCCGGTTCGCCGGGTTCTGGATGAACCGGGTGTCAGTGCGGGCGCCTCGGGCTTTGCGGGCAAGCTGACGGTGCGGCTGATGGCGGCGGACGGCTGGCCGATGCGGCGGCAGATTTTGCGCGTGCTGAATATCCTGCGCGACGGCCCGCTGCCGCGCGTCTGGCAGGTCTAGGACAGATTGAGGAAGGACCGGCGATGAACCTGACGCCCCGCGAAAAGGACAAGCTGTTGATCAGCATGGCCGCATTGGTCGCCCGCAACCGGCTGGCGCGCGGCGTCAAGCTGAACCACCCGGAAGCCATCGCCCTGATCACCGATTACGTCGTCGAAGGTGCGCGCGACGGGCGCAGCGTTGCCGACCTGATGGAGGCGGGCGCGCATGTCATCACCGCCCATCAATGCATGTCCGGCATCCCCGAGATGATCCATTCGGTACAGGTCGAGGCCACATTCCCCGACGGCACCAAGCTGGTCACCGTCCACCACCCCATCCGTTAAGAGGCCGAACATGCTCCGAATTGCCTTGCCAATCCTGCCTTTGCTGGTCACCTCAACCTTTGCGCACGAAGGCCTGCACCACCACCCTCATGGGGTCGAATTCGGCTGGCTGACGGCGGCGCTTGTCGGGTCCGTCGTCGCGGGCTGGCTGGTTCTTGCCGTGCTGGGCCAGCGCAAATGATCCCTGGCGAGATTTTCCCCGGCCCCGGCGATCTGACCCTGAACGAAAATGCCGAGGTGACAAGCATGCGCGTGGCCAACACAGGCGACCGGCCAATACAGGTGGGAAGTCACTACCATTTCGCCGAAACCAACCCCGCACTCGCCTTTGACCGCTTCGCTGCCGATGGCAAGCGGCTCAACATCCCGTCGGGAACCGCGATGCGGTTCGAGCCGGGCCAGACACGCGAGGTGCGGCTGGTGCCGTTTTCCGGCGCGCGGGTGGTTTTCGGGTTCAACGGCCGGGTCATGGGGCCGCTTTAGGCCGAGAAAGGAAAAACCAATGCGCGCCACCATTTCGCGTCGCACATATGCCGACATGTACGGCCCCACAGTGGGCGACCGGCTGCGGCTGGGTGACACCGATCTGATCATCGAGGTAGAGCGTGACTTGATTGCCGAACGCTCCTCGGACCGGGCGAACGCGCTGCGCTACGGGGAAGAGGTCAAGTTCGGCGGCGGCAAGGTCATCCGTGACGGCATGGGCCAAAGCCAGATTTCCCGCGCCGGGGGGGCGGTGGACACGGTGATCACCAACGCGCTGATACTGGATCATACCGGCATCTACAAAGCGGATGTCGGCTTGCGCGACGGGTTGATCCACGGGATCGGCAAGGCCGGGAATCCCGACACCCAACCCGGCGTGAACATCATTATCGGCCCGGGAACCGAGGTCATCGCCGGCGAATGCAAGATCCTGACTGCAGGCGGCATGGACGCCCATATCCACTTCATCGCCCCCGGCCAGATCGACGATGCGCTCCATTCCGGGATAACCACCATGCTCGGCGGCGGCACCGGCCCCGCGCATGGTACGCTGGCCACGACCTGCACCCCCGGACCGTGGCATATCGCCCGGATGCTGCAGTCGCTGGACGCCTTTCCGATCAACTTCGGCCTTTCCGGCAAAGGCAACGCCAGCCAGCCGGAAGCGCTGGAGGAAATGGTTCGCGCCGGGGCCTGTGCCCTCAAGCTGCACGAAGACTGGGGCACCACCCCCGCCGCCATCGACTGCTGCCTGACCGTCGCCGATGCGATGGACGTGCAGGTGATGATTCACACCGATACGCTCAATGAGTCCGGTTTTGTCGAGAACACCCTTGCCGCGATCAAGGGCCGCACAATCCACGCCTTTCACACCGAAGGCGCGGGTGGCGGCCATGCACCCGACATCATCAAGATCGCCAGCCACCCGAACGTGATCCCTTCGTCGACCAACCCCACGATGCCCTACACGGTGAACACGATCGAGGAACACCTCGACATGCTGATGGTCTGCCATCACCTTGACCGCGCGATCCCCGAGGATGTGGCCTTTGCCGAAAGCCGCATCCGGCGCGAGACGATTGCGGCGGAAGACATCCTGCATGACATGGGGGCGTTTTCGATCCTGTCATCAGACAGTCAGGCCATGGGGCGGGTGGGCGAGGTCATCACCCGCACCTGGCAGACCGCGCACAAGATGAAGGTCCAGCGCGGTCGCCTGGCCGAGGAACAGGGCGACAACGATAACATCCGGGCCCGGCGCTATGTGGCGAAATACACGATCAACCCGGCCATTGCCCAAGGCATGTCGCGCCACATCGGCAGCATCGAGGTTGGCAAGCGTGCCGATCTGGTGCTGTGGTGGCCCGCCTTCTTTGGCGCAAAGCCGGAAATGGTTCTGGTCGGCGGCACGATTGCCTGCGCGCAGATGGGCGATACCAACGCGTCGATCCCGACACCGCAGCCGGTTTACTCGCGGCCGATGTTCGGCGCCTTTGGCCGGTCGGTGGAACGGGGCTCGGTCCTGTTCGTGTCGGCCGCAGCGCAGGCGGGTTCGTTGCGCGCCGATCTTGGGCTGCACAAGGCTACCGTCGCCGTGGAAAACACCCGCACCATCGGCAAGGCCGACATGAAGCTGAATGATGCGATGCCGAAGATCGAGGTGGACCCCGAAACCTATGAAGTGCGCGCCGACGGGGTGATCCTGACCTGCGCCCCCGCGCGTGAGTTGCCGTTGGCGCAGCGCTATTTCCTGTTCTGAGAGGCTGCCATGGCTGACACTGTTTCAACCGCCGAACTTTTAAAATCCGCGCCCGCCACTTGGTCGGATACCGTCGTGCTGGACTATGACGCCCGGCTCTTGCGGCGCAAGCTGTTGACCAGCACGCAAGGCGTGGTCTTCATGGTCGACCTGCCCACTGTCACCAATCTGGATGATGTCTGGGGCTTTGCACTGGACAAGGGCCACTCTGTCCGCATTGAAGCCGCGGATGAGGCGGTTCTGGTGATCACCGGCGACCTGCCGCGACTGGCATGGCATATCGGCAACCGTCACACGCCCTGTCAGATCCTGCCCGACCGGCTGATCATCCGTCAGGACCATGTGCTTGAGGGCATGTTGCAGGGACTTGGGGCCAAGATCACCCGCGCGACCCTGCCCTTTACCCCGGAAGGCGGGGCTTACGGCCTTGGCCGGACCATGGGCCACAGTCACGACTGATGCTAAGCCCCACGCATCTGACCCTGATCCAGTGGCTCTCGCCCGCCTTTCCGACCGGGGCCTTTGCCTACAGTCACGGGCTGGAGCGGGTGATTGCGGCGGGCGATGTCACCGACGCGGACAGTCTGGAGGTCTGGCTGGGCAACATCCTGCACCACGGGGCGGGGTGGCAAGATGCGATCCTTCTGTGTCAGGCATTGAACCTGACTGCGGATCACGCGGCGCTGGACGCTCTGGCGCGGGCGCTGCAACCTTCGGCCGAGAGGTTGCAGGAAAGCCAGGAGCAGGGTGCCGCATTGGCGCGCATGGTCGCAGGCCTGACCGGGCGCAAGCTGGTCGCGCGGCTTTTGCCGGTTGCCGTGGGCGAGGCGGTGGGGCCGTTGCACCTGCCTGCCGCCGAAGTGGCCCAGCTTTATCTTCAAGGCATGATCGGAAACCTTTGCACGATTGCGACCCGGCATATCCCCCTTGGGCAGACCGAGGGGCAGCGGGTGCTGGCGCGGCTGTTGCCCGCGATCTTCGACCTTGGGTCTGCCGCCGCGAAGGCGGGGCTTGATGATCTGGGAGGCTGCGCCCTTGCCGCCGATCTGGCGGCGTTCCAGCACGAAACCATGGATGTAAGGATCTTCCGCACATGACAAGCACAGCAGGTCGCGGCCCTTTGCGGGTTGGCATTGGCGGGCCGGTCGGGGCCGGCAAGACCACCTTGACCGAAAAGCTGGCCCGGGTGCTGGGCCCGCGTCTGTCGATGGCCGTCATCACCAACGACATCTACACCCGCGAGGACGCCGAAGCCCTGATGCGGGCGCAGGTTCTGCCTGCCGAGCGTATTCGCGGCGTTGAAACCGGTGGCTGCCCGCATACCGCGATCCGCGAGGATGCCTCGATCAATCTGGCCGCCATTGCCGACCTGATCCAGGCATTCCCCGATCTTGATCTGATCCTGATCGAAAGCGGCGGCGACAATCTGGCTGCCACCTTCAGCCCCGAACTTGCCGATCTGACGATCTATGTCATCGACACCGCAGCAGGTCAGGACATTCCGCGCAAACGGGGACCCGGGGTCACAAAGTCGGACCTTCTGGTCGTCAACAAGACGGATCTTGCGCCTTACGTCGGCGTGGACCCGGTACTGCTTGAAGCCGATACCGCCTGCGCCCGAGGAGCGCGCCCCTACGTCATGGCGCAACTGCGCCATGGCAAGGGTCTGTCCGAGATTGTCGCTTTCATCGTCGAACATGGTGGATTGCGGCTTGGGTCGGTTGGCCCGGATGATTCGCAGCCCCGCGCTCATATGCAGGATGCGTAATTTCTGCGCTGCGGCGTGACGAAGTGCCCAACAGATCGCCATTGGCACAGCCCGGCACCAATTCGCATCCGACGCACCCGGCTATTTCTTCCTTCAATGGGTCAGCCCCGGTCTTCTGACCACAGCCAAGGCCAAAGCCAAGGTGTCCAGCGGGCCACCCTTTCAGGGGGCCTGCGCCAGATGAACCATAACCTGCGGCGCAGCCCGTGTTGCACCAGACGCCGCATCAGACACAGGGGAACCCGCATGAAACTGACCAGACGCGCATTTTTGGCCACCGGCATGGCCTCGTTCGCCATGCCCCGCCTGGCCTTTGCCGAAGGCGAAACCATCAAGATCGGCGTGCTGCATTCACTGTCGGGAACAATGGCGATTTCGGAAACCACGCTGAAAGACACCATGCTGATGCTGATCGAAGCGCAGAACGCCAAGGGCGGCCTTTTGGGCAAGCAGCTTGAGGCGGTCGTCGTCGATCCGGCATCAGACTGGCCGCTGTTCGCTGAAAAGGCCCGCGAGTTGCTGACCGTCGACAAGGTGGATGTCATGTTCGGCTGCTGGACCAGCGTCAGCCGCAAATCCGTGCTGCCTGTGATCGAAGAGCTTAACGGCCTTCTGTTCTACCCCGTCCAGTATGAGGGCGAGGAATCGTCGAAGAACGTCTTCTACACCGGGGCCGCGCCGAACCAGCAGGCTATCCCGGCGGTGGACTACTATCTGGAAGAGCTTGGCGTCACCAAGTTCGCGCTTCTGGGCACCGACTATGTCTACCCGCGCACCACGAACAACATCCTTGAGGCTTACCTCATCTCCAAGGGCATTCCGAAGGAAGACATCTTCGTCAACTACACCCCGTTCGGCCATTCGGACTGGTCCAAGATCGTCGGCGACGTGGTGGCGCTGGGTGCTGACGGCAAGAAGGTCGGCGTCATTTCCACCATCAACGGCGATGCGAACATCGGGTTCTACAAGGAACTGGCTGCCGCGGGTGTGACCGCCGACACGCTGCCCGTCGTCGCCTTTTCGGTTGGTGAAGAGGAACTGTCGGGTCTGGATACCACCAACCTTGCGGGGCATCTGGCCGCTTGGAACTATTTCATGTCGGCCGAGACGCCCGAAAACGCGGCTTTCATCGCCGCATGGAAGGCCTTTATCAAGGACGACAAGCGGGTCACCAATGACCCGATGGAGGCGCATTACATCGGCTTCAACATGTGGGTGAATGCGGTCACCGCTGCCGGCACGACCGAGGTTGACGCGGTGTCCGCCGCGATGATCGGCCAGACCTTCCCGAACCTGACCGGTGGCGTGTCGGAAATGCTGGCAAACCACCACCTGACCAAACCGGTTCTGATCGGCGAAATCCGGGCAGACGGGCAGTTCGACATCATCAGCCAGACCGATCCGGTCCCGGGCGACGCCTGGACCGACCACCTGCCGGAATCCGCTGTGCTGGAGGCCGACTGGAAGGATCTTCAGTGCGGGATGTACAACACGGAAACCAAGACCTGTGTCCAGTTGACCTCGAACTACTGAGCCTCTGCCAAGGGGCCTGACCGGCCCCTTGGCACAACCAACGGAACCTCATCCCATGCGCCTTTTCATTGCCTGCTTTCTGGCGGTCCTTTCGGTCATGCCCCTACGGGCCGAGACCGTGACCGAGATCCTGTCGGCCAATAGCGAACTGGTCGAAAAGGCGTCCCGTCAGACCATTGCGCCGGTGATTGACGCCATCGCCGCAAGTGCTGACCCCACGGCGGCGACGGTGCTGGCCGCTTGGGCCGAGAAAGGGCTTGGGCTGCGCGAAAGCGACGGGCGGTTCTTTCTGATTTCGCCAACGGAGGAAGGTTTTGACCTGACCGATCTGACCGGGGCGAGTGCCGGGTCGGCGGCCAAGACCGACATCACCCAGCTTAAACCCAACGCCGGGGTGCGCGGGCTGATCGCGACGGCGCTGGTTCAATTCACCCTGTCCGATCCTGACCCCGCCAAGCGGCAAGCTGCACTGGAGTCCATCGCGCAAGACGCCACGGCAGAGGCCCTGGCCCCCTTGCGGGCCTCAATCGCGGGGGAACAGGACACGGTCCTACTGGCCCGGAAAATGCGGCTTGAGCGACTGTTGACCCTGCGCTTTGACCCCGACAGTTCTGCCCGGGTCAGCGCCATCGAAGGTTTTGGCGTTGACCTTGGCCTTGACCTGCGCGGCGCGCTTAATCCGATCCTTGCCACCACAGTCATGGCAGCCCCTACGCCACCCCCGACCAACATCGCCCGCGAGTTGCGCGTGGGCCGCGATCTGGAGCCTGTGGCGGCTTATGAGATTTTGGTGGCGGCTGGTCTGGCACCGGCACGTCTGACGTTGGATGCCCAGCGCGATGCGTTGCAGGCCAATCTGGCGGGCGGCATGGTCGGCGGTGTCGCCTTGGCCGATCTGGACAATCAGGCCGCCCGCGACCGCGCCTATACGGTTCTGGAACAGGAAGGCACGGTTCCGGTCGCGGCCACCGATGACGAAGCCGCCGCGGCCCTTGCCGCCACCAAGTTCTTCGAGATTTATACCGAGGCAGACCCCGCCGTCACCGCCGCCGCAAAAGCCGCGATCGACAGCATCGGCACGAGGGTCGGGATCATGCAGACCGCCGATCTTGCGCTGGACGGATTGTCGCTGGCCTCGATCTACTTTCTTGCCGCCATCGGTCTGGCGATCACCTTCGGCGTCATGGGCGTCATCAACATGGCGCATGGCGAGTTCATCACCATCGGGGCCTATACCGGCTATGTGGTGCAACTTTACGTCACGGATTACACCGCCTCGATCCTGATTGCCCTGCCAGTGGCCTTTGCTGTCACATTCGCCTGCGGGGTGGCGATGGAAAGGCTGGTGATCCGGCACCTTTACAAGCGCCCGCTGGAGACGCTGCTTGCGACTTTCGGCATCTCGATTGCGCTGCAGCAGATCCTAAAGAACGTGTTTGGCACGCAGGCCCGGCCTTTGACATCTCCAGCTTGGCTGGATGGGGCTTGGGTGCTGAATGATGTGGTGTCGATCAGCTATATCCGCATCGCGATCTTCGTGCTGGCGCTGGTGTTCCTGACCTTCTTTCTGTGGCTGATGAAGCGCACCAGACTGGGGCTGGAGGTCCGCGCGGTCACGCAGAATCCCACTATGGCCGCCAGCATGGGCATCAACCCTGACCGCATCAACATGCTGACCTTTGGCCTTGGGTCCGGCATTGCGGGCATTGCGGGCGTGGCCATCGGGCTCTTTGCCAAGGTCACCTCGGAACTTGGCACCGACTATATCGTGCAAAGCTTCATGACCGTCGTGGTGGGCGGGGTGGGCAACATCTGGGGCACGCTGGCGGGGGCCACCATGATCGGCGGTCTGCAAAAGGTGATCGAGTTCTTCAACCCCTCGAACACGCTGGCAGCGCAGACCTACATGATCCTGTTCATCATCCTGTTCATCCAGTTTCGTCCCCGGGGCATCATCGCCCTGCGTGGCCGCGCGGCGGGGGATTGACCGATGCGCACACTGATCCAACCGCGCCACCGGTCGATGCTGGTCTTTCTGGCCTGCCTTGCGCTTTTCACCATCGGGGTCACCATCGCGGCCCAGCTCGGGCTGGTCTCAACCTCGTTCGTCAAGACCTTGGGCAAGACCCTGTGCCTTTGCCTTGCGGCCTTGGCGATGGATCTGATCTGGGGCTATGCCGGGATCCTGTCCCTTGGTCACATGGCGTTCTTCGCGCTTGGCGGTTACATGATCGGCATGTGGCTGATGTATGCCCGGACTGCGGAAATCGTCATCGCCTCGCTGGCAAACGGCGGTCTGCCCGCGACACCCGAGGAGATAAGTCAAGGCATCGCCACCCAGATCTTCGGTGTGGTCGGCGCATCGGACCTGCCAGCCGTCTGGGGGTTTGCCTATAGCCTGCCGCTGCAGCTTTTGCTGGTGGTGGTGGTGCCGGGCGTGCTGGCGCTGGTCTTCGGCTGGCTGGCCTTTCGCAGCCGGGTCACCGGGGTCTATCTGTCGATCCTGACCCAAGCGATGACGCTGGCTCTGGCCTTGTATCTGTTTCAAAACGACAGCGGGCTGCGCGGCAACAATGGCCTTTCGGGCCTGCAGAATATCCCCGGCATGGACGCGGTGGGGCAGGACAGGATCAGCCTGTGGTTCTTCTGGGTCTCGGCCCTGTCATTGGCGCTGGTCTATGTCGGCCTGCATTCCATCGTGGCGGGCAAGTTCGGATCGGTGATCCGCGCCATCCGCGACGACGAGGCGCGGGTCAGGTTCCTTGGCTATTCGGTCGAAGGCTACAAGCTGTTCATATTTGTCCTGACGGCGGTGATCACGGCCTTTGCCGGCGCGCTTTACTATCCGCAGGCGGGCATCATCAATCCGGCTGAACTTGCGCCGATCGCGTCAATCTATCTGGCGGTCTGGGTCGCCATCGGCGGGCGCGGGCGGCTGTATGGCGCGGTCATCGGCGCGGCCGTGGTGTCGTTGCTGTCAAGCTGGTTTACCGGCGGGCGGGTGCCGTCGGTGCCGCTGGGTTTTGCCACGATCAACTGGGTTGACTGGTGGCAGGTGCTGCTGGGACTGACCTTTGTCAGCGTCACCCTGTTTGCGCCCAAGGGCATCGGCGGGGTCTTCGACCGGCTGGCTGGGCTGCAGTCGCCCGACCGCAAGGGTGCCCCGCTTGGTCCTGACGACGGGGCGCTGCAAGAGAAGGAAGCACAGCAATGACGGCCTTGCTGGAGGTTTCGGGCGTCTCGGTCAGCTTTGACGGCTTTCGGGCCATCAACAACCTGACCTTCGCTATCGGCAGCGCCGAATTGCGGGCCATCATCGGTCCGAACGGCGCAGGCAAAAGCACGTTCATGGATATCGTGACCGGCAAGACCCGGCCTGACAGCGGCACGGTGACCTTTGGCGAAAAGCCGGTCTCGCTGCTGACCCTGTCCGAGGCGCAGATCGCCCGGGCTGGCATCGGTCGCAAGTTCCAGCGCCCCACGGTGTTCGAGGACCAGACGGTTGCGGAAAACCTGACGCTTGCCCTGAAGGCAGCGCGCAGCCCATGGCGGGTGCTGTTCTGGCGCGGCACGTCGGCGGATAGTGATCGGATCGGCGCACTTGCCCGCGAGGTTGGCCTTGCTGACCACCTGCAGCGCAAGGCGGGCGAGCTGAGCCACGGACAAAAGCAATGGCTGGAAATCGCGATGCTGCTGGCGCAGGAACCGCGCCTGTTGCTGGTTGACGAGCCCGCCGCAGGCATGACGCTGGCCGAACGCGAACGCACCACAGAACTGCTGGTCGGCATTGCCAGAACCCGGGCGGTGGTGGTGGTCGAACATGACATGGATTTCGTCCGCCGTCTGAACTGCCGGGTAACGGTCCTGCATGAAGGTGCGGTTCTTGCAGAAGGCAGTCTGGACCATGTGACCAAAAACCAGACCGTGATTGATGTCTATCTGGGGCGCGGATGATGATCAGAACCAGCGGACTTACCCTGCACTATGGCGGCTCGCAGATCCTGCATGGCATTGATTTCGAAGCCAAAGTGGGCGAGGTCACCTGCATCATGGGCACGAACGGCGTGGGCAAGACCAGCTTTCTGAAAGCGCTTGCCGGCAGTCATCCCAGGTCCGGCGGCACGGTCGAACTGGCGGGCGAAACTCTGGGACGACTGCCGCCGCAGGACATGGCGCGGCGCGGGTTGGCAGTGGTGCCGCAGGGCAGGATGATCTTTCCGCTGCTGACCGTGCGCGAGAATCTTGAGACCGGCTATGCCCTGCTGCCCCGATCGGATCACCGGATCCCGGATAAGATTTACGACCTTTTCCCGGTCTTGAAGACCATGTCTTCCCGCAGGGGTGGCGATCTGTCAGGTGGCCAGCAGCAACAACTTGCCATCGCCCGGGCGATGATCATGCGGCCAAGGGTCCTGCTTCTGGACGAGCCGACCGAAGGCATCCAGCCCAGCATCATTCAGCAGATCGGACGCGTGATCGAACACCTGAAGGGCAGGGGAGACATGGCGATTATCCTGGTCGAACAGTATTTCGACTTTGCCTATGGGCTGGCCGATCAGTTCTATGTCTTTCGCCGTGGGGCGGTATCGGCCTCGGGTTCAATCGGCAGCTTTGACAAAGCGGTCTTGCGGGCGGAGGTGTCTGTCTAATCCCGTCAGTCTTTTCAGGTGGCGGGACTGGCCGGCGCAGGGCCTGCGCAAAGGGCTTCGAACAGCCGGGCGACCGCCTCGGCACCCGGGTCGGCGTGGCCCGTCAACGCCTTTGCGTTCACATAGGCGGCGCGACCGGCCTTGGCGACCGACAGGGTTGCGGTGTGATTGGCCCCCTGGCGGGCAGCGGCCATTGCGGCAGGAAGCCCATCATCCAGCGCCGCAAGCGCCGGATGCAGTGCATCGATCATGGTGCGATCCCCCGGCTTTGCCCCGCCGATCTCTTGCATGCGCTCCAGCCCGGCCTGCAGGGCGGCCCGCATCGTCAATCCGCTGGACGCGGCATCACCCGCTGCAGCAAAGAAGATGGCCAGCAGCACCCCGGATGATCCGCCCATGGTCTGGCTGAGTTCCAGACCGATGGCGCGATACAACTGGGTGTGATCGGCAAGCGGCAGACTGTCCATCGCCCCAAGCAGGGCACCCGCCGCACCGGCAAGGGTCGACCCGGTATCACCGTCGCCGGACTTGGCATCCAGCGCGTTCAGATCGGCCTCCATCGCGATCATGATGTTGCAGCAACGCGCCAGAAACGCGCGCGTTGCCTTGTGGTCGGAAGCCAGCGGCCTGATCGGTGCAAGACCGTCCGGCAGCGCCAGTACAAGAGGCTGGGTGACCGGCTGACAGCCGGGCCATGCCGACATCGCAACCTTGCCAAGCAGCCCCTCCTCATCCTCCGGGGTCAGTGGCAAAAGTGACACCGACACCCCCCGCATGTCCAGAGAGGTCATCATCGCCGCCGGACCGACGATATACTTGATCTTCTTGCCCAGATCCGACCGCAGAAGTTCGTAGGCCAATATCGACATTTCCAGCACCGATGCCGCGCCAAGGTTGTTCAACAGCGCGACATAGGACGCCTCATTGGCTTTGTCGGTCAGCTTGTCGATCATTGCCGCCATCGCCTGTTCGGCGTCGGTAAAGTCGATCTGCTGGACCCCCGGCTCGCCATGGATGCCCAGACCCAGTTCGGCCTTGCCCTTGGCGATGCGGTCCTCTTTTGCCGAACCAGGTACTGTGCACGTGTCAAGGGACATGCCGATCGACCGTGTCCCCGCGATCACCCGTTCGGCGGCGCTGGTCACACTGGCAAGGTCGTGGCCCTTTTCGGCAAGGTCCCCGGCGATCTTGTGGACGAACAGCGTTCCCGCCAGACCGCGTGACTGCGGAAGGTGCGGCAGGGCAATGTCATCATCGACGATCACCATGCTGACCTTATGGCCGAAGGCGCGGGCGCGTTCGGCGGCAAGGCCAAAATTCAGCCGGTCGCCGGTATAGTTCTTCACCACCAGAAGGCAGCCCGCAGGTCCGGTCACCGCCAAGATCCCGGCCAGAACCGCATCGACGGACGGAGAGGCGAACACATCGCCGCACACCGCTGCCGTCAGCATGCCCGGCCCGACAAAGCCGGCATGTGCCGGCTCGTGCCCCGATCCGCCACCCGACACCAGCGCCACGCGCGACTTGTCCCAATCAGCCCGCAAGACCACCCGAATGTGTGGGTATCCGTCCAGTCGTACAAGTCGCCCGCCCGAGGCCATGATGGTGCCGTCAATCGCCTCGGTGACGATGTTTTCGCGCTTGTTCATGAATTGCGTCATCTTGGGCTCCTTACAGAATGCGTGCGCCGGTGGCGTCAAAATAGAAGGGGTGCTGCGGCTGGATCTTCACGATGTCACCGGCCTGCAGCGTGGTATGCGCATCGGTGACGGTGATCAGATCGTGATGGTTGAACGACAGATGCAGCCGGGTCTGGTCGCCGAGGTGTTCGACCCGTTTGACCAGACTGTCCTGGCCCTCGCCCTGCCGTATCTGTTCCGGACGCAGTCCGATCTTTGTCGCGGCGGGCGGCGCGGGCCCGAACAGGTCAGCGGGCAGGATGTTGATGTGCGGCTGGCCCAGGCGTCCGGCGGCGTAGATGCTGACGGGTTGTTCGTAAATCTCGCGCGGGGTGCCGAACTGCACCAGGCGGCCCCGGTCCAGCACACCGACATGGGTGGCCATCGTCATCGCTTCGACCTGATCATGGGTCACATACAGGAAAGTCGCGCCCAGATTGGCCTGAATGTTCTTCAATTCGATCCGAAGGTCGGCGCGCAGTTTGGCGTCAAGTGAGGACAAAGGTTCGTCCATCAGATAGACGGCCGGATTGCGCACCAGCGCGCGACCGATCGACACGCGCTGCATCTCACCCCCCGACAGGGCCGTCGCCTTGTTGTCCAGCTTGTGCGAAATCTGCAGGACCTCGGCGACCTCGGCCACCTTGCGGGCAATCTCGGCCTTCGGGGTGCGCAAAAGCGGAGATTTCAGTGGAAACTCCATGTTCTCGCGGACGGTCAGGTGCGGGTAAAGCGAGTATTGCTGGAACACCATCGCGACATTGCGCTGCGCCGGCGTCAGCCCGCGCATCGGCTGGTCACCGATAAACACGTCGCCGGTATCGGGTTGGTCCAATCCTGACACCATGCGCAGCATCGTGGTCTTGCCCGCGCCGGTGGGGCCAAGCAGCACCACGAAGGACCCGTCCGGCACGGTGATTGACATGTCCTGCAACGCAGTTGTCGCGCCAAAGGTCTTGGTCACGCCATGCAAGCGCACTTCAGCCATGGTTCAGCACCTTCTGGTTTGCTGTCGAGATCAGCGCATGACCGTTGGCCGCGAAAAGCGTGATCGAGCGGCGGTCGAACCGCAACCCGGTGGTGTCGCCGATCCGGACCGAAGTTTGCGACCCGGTGCGCGCCTTGATCTGGCCGTGGGCGCTGTCCAGCGTGATGACCTGCGTGGTGCCCAGATACTCTGACGCAACAATGCGACCGCGAAAATCAGATGCATCGTCCAGATGCACATGTTCGGGGCGAACACCAAGCGTCAGGCTGCCGTCGGCACCGCTGAGCATTTCGGGAATGGCAATCTGCGTGCCCGAAAGGGTGACCATGTCAGTCCCATTGCCAACCATCCCGTCAAACGGCAGCAGGTTCATGGCGGGCGACCCGATGAACCTTGCGACAAAGGTCGTGGCTGGCCAGTCATAGATTTCCTGCGGTCGGCCGAACTGTTCGACAACGCCGTGGTTCATCACCACGATCTTGTCGCCCATCTGCATCGCCTCCAACTGGTCATGCGTCACATAAACCGTGGTTGCACCCATCCGGTCATGCAGGGCGCGCAACTCGCCCGCCATGCGTTCGCGAAACTCGGCATCCAGTGCGCCCAGGGGTTCGTCCATCAGAAAGCAGGCAGGATCACGCACTATGGCGCGACCAAGCGCCACGCGCTGGCGGTCACCGCCCGAAAGCCCGCCGACAGGTTTTTCCAGTATGTCGGTGATCCCCAAAATCTGCGCCACCTCGGCCACCTTGGCGCGCACGAGGTCGCGGGGCATGCCCTGGCTGACCAGCGGATACGAGATGTTCTTGCGCACGTTCATATGCGGATACAGCGCGAACATCTGGAACACGAAGGCGATGTCGCGCTGGCTGGCGGGTTTCTGGCTGACCTCTTCGCCGTTGATATAGATCTCGCCCGAGGTTGGCAGTTCCAGCCCGGCGATCATCCGCAGCGTCGTGGTCTTGCCGCAACCCGAGGGACCAAGCAGCATGAAGAACTCGCCGTCCTCGATGGTGAAACTTGACGACTGGACGGCGGTGAACGCGCCGAATTCCTTGCGGATGTTCTTGATGACGATCTGGGCCATGTCGCTACTCCGGGAAATGGCTGACGATGATGAACATGACGGTTCCGATCAGCGTCACGACAAAGGAGTAGGTGAAGAGAACCATGGCAAAGGGTTGCATCAGCATGACCACGCCAAGCGCGATCAGGATTGTGGCGACCATTTCCCAGGGCCCACGGCGCAGGCGTAGCAAGCCGTTGATAAAGGTGTTCATTTGCGCACCGCCCCGAAGGTGATCCCGCGTAACAGGTGTTTGCGCAACAGGATGGTGAAGACCATGATCGGCACCAGAAACAGCGTGGCTCCGGCTGCGACGGCGGGCCAATCCTTGCCCCCCGCGCCAATGATTGTGGGAATGAAGGGTGGCGCGGTTTGCGCGGTGCCGGATGTCAGCAGGGCCGCGAAGGCGTATTCGTTCCAGGCAAAGATCAGGCAGAAGATCGCGGTCGATGCGATGCCGGTGGCCGCCTGCGGCAGCACTACCTTGTAGAAGGCCTGAAACCGGGTGTAGCCGTCGATCAGCGCGGCCTCTTCGTATTCCACCGGAATCTCGTCGATAAAGCCTTTCAAAAGCCAGACCGACAGCGACAGATTGACCGCCGTATAGAGCAGGATCATCCCTAGCCGCGTGTCGCTAAGGCCAAGCTCGCGGTACATCAGGAAGATCGGAATCGCGACCGCGATGGGGGGCATCATCCGGGTGGACAGGATGAAGAACAACAGATCATCCTTCAGCGGCACCTTGAAGCGGCTGAACGCATAGGCCGCAATGGTCCCAAGGAACACCGACAGGAAGGTTGACCCAAAGCCGATCACGACCGAGTTCATGAACCGCTCGCCATAGCGCGACGGACCGGTGATCACCATGTCGTAGCTGCGCACGATCTTGTCGTACCAGGTCGTGGGATCGCCGAGGGCGGCAAGGTCTTCGGGGGCCAGACGCGTGCGCGAGGTGAACAGGTTGACGTAACCCTCCAGCGAGGGCGTGAACAGAACCTTGGGCGGATAGGCGATAGCATCGGAGGGGGTCTTGAACCCGGTGGCGATGATCCAGATCAGCGGTATCAGGGTCAGCACGGCGTAGCCGATGACCAGAATGCCCGCGATCCATTTTTGCCGGTTCGATGGTTCGGTGATGGAAAAGCTCATCTGTCTTTGACCTTGTTCAGGGCTTTCACATAGATCGAGGCCAGCCCGAAGACGGTCACGAACAGGATGACGGCATAGGCCGAGGCATAGCCGGTGCGCCACTTTTCAAAAGCTTCGCGCTTGAGGTCGATCGAGGTCAGCAAGGTGGTTGACCCAGGCCCGCCCCCCGTAAGCTGAACAACAAGATCGAACATCTTGAAATTCTCGATCCCCCGGAACAGCACTGCCAGCATCAGAAACGGCAGCGCCATCGGGATCGTGATGGTCCAGAACTGCCGCCACTTGCTGGCGCGGTCGCATTCGGCCGCCTCATAGATGCTGGAGGGAATTGAACGCAACCCAGCCAAACAGATCAGCATCACAAAGGGCGTCCACATCCAGGTATCGACGATCACGATGGCCCAGGGCGCAAGCGCCACCTCACCGATCATCGAGAAACTCGCAGGGTCTGCGCCTGTCAGGAACTGCACGAAGTAGTTGAAGAGGCCGATCTGCGGTTGATACAGAAAGGTCCAGAAGTTGCCGACCACCGCAGGCGAAAGCATCATAGGCAACACGATCAGCGTGGTCCAAAGGTCGTTGCCACGGAATTTCTTGTTGATCAGGTAGGCCAGCGTAAAGCCGATCAGCACCTGCAGCAGGATCGTCCAGATCAGGAAATGCGCGGTGGCTTGCAGCGATGTCCAGGTATCTTCGTCGGTCAGGATCTTCTGGTAGTTTTCGAACCAGATGAATTCGACTTCGTTGTTGGGCCGGTTGGTGCGAAAGTTGGTCATGCTTAGCCGGATCGTCCAGATCAGCGGAAAGATGTTGACCGCCAGCAGCAGAAAGATCGTCGGCGCGACGAACAACCACGCGATGGTTCGGTCGGACAGCCCCCGGATACGGTGAGCCAATCTTGGCGGCGTAGCGGCTGCTACGCGTTGGGCGATGGGATCGGACATGGATTGAGCTTTCGCTTGGGCACAATTCGACAAGTGTGCGCGAGACCCGACTGGCCCTCAAGGGCCTCGCGCAGGTGCCGCCCGCCATGGGGAGATCTTGGCGAGCGGCAGTTCCGGTCAGTCCGAAGGGATCAGTATTTCCCTTCTTCCTCGAAGGTCTCGGTCCAGTCGGCCACCAACCCGTCAAGCGCTTCTTTCGCGGTGCCATTGCCGGCGACCACGTAGTCGTGGAACCGTTCCTGCGATGCCTGCAGAAGGGTCGCATATGCAGGCTCGGCCCAGAAGTCCTTAACGATGGCCATGCTGTCCAGGAACGTCTGCGCGTAGGGCGCGCTGGCGACAAAGCCAGGATCCTCGACCACGGCGCGCAACGCCGAGAAACCGCCCAGTTTCCACCACTTGGCCTGCACTTCAGGCTGCGCGAACCATTTGATGTAGGTCAGCGCCGCTTCCTGCTTGTCCGACGCCGCAACGACGGAAATCCCTTGCCCGCCCAGTTGTGCGAACTTGTCGCCGTCGGGGCCAGCGGGGTTGGCGAAGTAGCCGGTCACATCGCCGCCGACGGTGGCATCGGTGTCAAAGCCGGGCCAGGTAAACGCAAAGTTCATCTGCAGGGCAACCTGTCCCGATTTGAACGCATCGACGCCTTCGCCCATATAGCTGTTGGACGACCCCGGCGGGGTGCAGCAGTCGTAAAGCGCCTTGTAATACTCAAGGCCCGCGATGGCCCCGTCAGAGTTCACAAAGCCTTCCATGTCATAGGGCTTGTCGGGGTTGTCGTATTTGAACCCGAAGCCGTAAAGCGTGTTCATCGCCCCCATGGTGATGCCTTCGGACCCGCGCTCGGTGTAGATCGACGCGCCGTAGACGGTCTTGCCGTCGATGTCGCGACCCTGGAAGAACTTCGCGATGTCCATCAATTCAGCATAGGTCGCAGGCACGGCCAGATCGCGGCCATACTCGGCCTTGAACGCCTCCTGAATTTCCGGACGCGCGAACCAGTCCTTGCGATAAGTCCAGCCGACCACGTCACCAAAGGCTGGCAGCGACCAGTAGTTGGGCGTGCCCTTGGGCCATTCGGAATAGCCGGTCACGGTGGCGGGGATGAAGGCATCCATCGAGATGCCATTGGCGTCAAAGAAGTCGTTCAGCTTGACGTATTGGCCGTTCTCGGCCGCGCCGCCGATCCACTGGCTGTCACCGATCATCAGGTCGCAGAGTTTGCCGCCCGAGTTCAGCTCGTTCAGCATACGTGAGGCGAACTCTGTCCACGGCACGAATTCGAAAGACATCTTGTTGCCCGACTCGGCCTCATATTCCTTGCTGAGTTCGACCAGCGCGTTTGCCGGGTCCCATGCGGCCCAGCACAGCGTAAGGTCTTCGGCCTGCGCCGAACTGACGCCCGCCGCAATGGCCAGGGACGCCGACGTAAACAACAGCTTCGCGTTCATTGCTATTTCCTCCCGGTTGCAGGCCACGGCCTCCTCGCCACGACTCCTTGCTGGTCAAAGGCTATTTGAGGTGCGCACCTCATTGCAAGCATTTTCTGAGGTGCGCACCTCAATTCAGTTGCAAGCGTTGGAAATTCTTGCAAAAATAAGAGTGTGAAAGGCGGGGAACCGATGCGCTCGACGACAAAAGACGTGGCGCTTGCGGCGGGGGTCAGTCTGGCCACGGTTGATCGTGTGCTGAACGATCGGACCGGCGTGCGCCATGCCACGGTTGACCGCGTCAACAAAGCCATTGAAAAGCTTGGGTTTACCCGGAACTTAGTCGCCGCCAACCTGGCGCGAGGGAAAAGCTATCGCTTTGTGTTCCTGTTGCCGCGAACCGGAGATCAGTTTCTGGATGGGCTGATAGCGCGAATCGCCGAAGCCAACCTCGCCTTTGCCGGAGAGATGGTGCAGGCCGACGTCTTGCGTATCCACGAAACTGATCCGCACCAGATTGCCAACCTTCTGGGCACGATCGACCACGATCAGATTGACGGCGTAGCAATCATGGCGCCGGAATCGCCTCAGGTGCGGGATGCCAAAGCCCGTCTGGCCGAACGCGGTATCGACACGGTCAGCTTCATCGCCGGTCAGATCACCAGCGCGCATGACGATTTCGTCGGCATCGACAACCACGCGGCCGGTGCAACTGCCGGACGCCTTATGGGCCGGTTTTCGGATCGCGCACCGGGAAAGGTTCTGGTGATCGCCGAAACCATGCTTGCCCGCGACAGTCTGGAGCGGCGGCTTGGGTTCGATGAGGTCGTGAATGCCGACTACCCGCATCTATCGGTGCTGCCGTCGCTGGAAACCTATGGCGACAGGGAACGCACCAAGCGGGTTATTCGCACCTCTTTTGCCAGCCACGGCGACATTGCCGGGGTCTATATTCTTGGTTCTGAGGCACGCTTGCCGTTGGAAATCGCGCTTGGTGCCGCCACGTCGCGCAAGCCTGTGGTCATCGCCCACGAAAGAACGCCCTTCACCGAAGCGGCGCTGCAGTCAGGTCAGATCGACGCGCTGATCACTCAGGACCCGGGCCATCTGGTGCGCAGCGCCATCAGGATCCTGCGGGCCCGCAAGGATCGGCGGGAAATCCTCAGCTCTCAGGAAAAGATCAGGATCGAAATCCTGATCAGGGAAAATATCTGACAGCCGCCTTACGCGTCCTTGCCCAGCACTTCTGCCTGATGCTGCCCCAACCGGGGGGCGGGGCGGTCAAGGCTTAGCGAGGCCGCCGAAAAGCGCATCGGGCTGCGGACGCCTGCCAGCCCCTCGGGCGCGATCTGCATCCCGCGCGCCCGCACTTGGGGGTCGGCGAAGACCTCGGCCATGTCGTTGATCGGACCGGCCGGAACGCCCTCCGCCTCGCAGGCGGCCAGAAGATCGGCTTTCGACCAAAGCAGCGTCGCAGCTGTGATGCGTCCGGACATCGCTTCCCGGTTCGTCACCCGGTCGGCGTTGGTCTGATAGGCAGGGTCGGCGATCATGTCGTCCAGCCGCAGGATCCGGCAAAGCCGTTGAAACTGCCCGTCATTGCCGGTCGCCAGAATCAGCCAGCCATCCTTGCAGTCGAAGACCGCATAGGGCGCAAGGTTCGGATGCGCGTTGCCCATCAGGCCCGGCACCTTGCCAGACGCCAGATAGTTCATCGCCTGATTGGCCATCACGCTCGTCGCAACGTCCAGAAGCGCCATGTCGATCTGCTGCCCTTCGCCCGTCCGCCCACGCTGAACCAGAGCCGCCAGAATCGCGGTCGCAGCATAGACCCCGGTGAAGATGTCCGTGACCGCGACGCCCACCTTTTGCGGCTGACCATCGGCGGGGCCAGTCACGCTCATCAGCCCGGACATGCCTTGAATGATGAAATCATAGCCCGCGCGGTGGGCATAAGGCCCGTCCTGCCCGAAGCCGGTGATAGAACAATAGATCAGCCGGGGGTTCACCTTTTGCAAGCTTTCCCAATCCAGCCCGTATTTCGCCAGACCCCCAACCTTGAAATTCTCGATCACCACGTCGGCGTCGGCGACCAGACGGCGCACGACTTCCTGCCCTTCAGCGGTGCGAAAATCGCAGGTGATGGACCGCTTACCGCGATTGGTGGCGTGAAAATAGGCGGCAGTCTTTTCGCCCTCAGCCTCGATGAACGGAGGCCCCCAGCGGCGGGTATCGTCGCCTTCCGGGGCCTCGACCTTGATCACGTCGGCACCAAGGTCAGCCAGAGTCTGCCCGGCCCAAGGACCAGCCAGAATCCGCGCCAGTTCGATGACACGGATGCCGTCCAGCGGTGCGGTCATGTTACTTGGCCAGCTCGGCGTCGAGGATCGCCGCAAGCTCTTCGTAGGTCATGTTCGAGTATTTGGTGCCGTTGACGATGATCGTCGGCGTGCCCTTGACCTCATCGGCGGCCATGTTCGCCTCGAACTGCGCGATCATCGCTTCGGCCTGACCCTGGTCGTCAAGGCAGGCGTCCAGCGCCGCCTGATCGATCCCTGCCGCAAGTCCAATGGCCTTGAGGTTCTCGCGAACCTGCGCCGGGTCTTCGGACGCGGCCCATTCGGACTGCTTGGCGAACAGCATGTCATGGATGCCGAAATAGCGCATATCGCCGCCACAGCGGGCAACCATCGCGGCCCAAAGCCCGTAGCGGTCGAAATACACCTCGCGCAGGGTGAAGTGGACCTTGCCGGTGTCGATGTAGTTCTTCTTCAACTCGCCAAAGACGGTTTCGTGAAAGTGCGCGCAATGCGGGCAGGTAAAGCTGGCATATTCGACGATCTTCACCTTGGCATCCGCAGCACCGATCGAGAAATCTCCCGGGCCTGCGGCAGGTGCGGCGGTATCTTCGGCAAGCGCCGGGGACATGGCCGCAGTGGCGGCGGCGGCAAGGGCGATCATCGCCCGGCGGTTCAGCTTCAGCATCTCTTGGCGTCCTTTTTCATGCGCGGCGAGTTAAGATGTTTTGTGCCAGCAGTTCAAGCGCAGTCCGCAGGTCGGGGTCTGCGACCTTTTCGGTGGCAGCCTGTGCCTGTGCCCGTTTGGCCGGGTCCGGTTTCGTAACCGCAGCGGCCTTGGGGGCCGGGGCGAAATCGGCCTGCCCCTCAGCAAAACCGGTAGGCGCGGTCTGGGTCAGGTGGATATGCGTCACGGCGGCATAACCATAGACCGCGTTCACCCGGTCCTTCAGCATCGGAAGCGCCATCTGCACCATCGGTGCCTCAGTGGATTTGACCAGGAGGGTCAGCGTCGCCCCGATTCCGTCACGGCCATAGCTGACCTTGACCGGCCGGGTCTTGGTGGCAAGCTCGGTCCCCGCAACCTCGGCCCAATGGGTCAACAGCCGCGTCACCGCGAAGCCGCGCGTTTCCCCGGCCATCCGGACCGGATCCTTCATCAGCCCGAACGCCGGTTCAAAGCCACGGCGGCGGCGGTCGGCGCTGGGTTGGGGCAGGGGTTTGCGGGCCATGCTTTGCGGTTCCTTCAGCGCCATTCTATCGCAGTCAGCCCGGCCCGCCAGTACCAAGGACCAACCCTAAGCATAAAGATTGCGTGACGGGGTGGTGATCAACCTCTGGCCTGCGCCGGGGGCAAGGCTATGTTAGCCGCAATGCAGACCGAATCCCTTAGCCCTTTGCTTTTGTCATGGTACGACCGGCACGCCCGGGTGATGCCGTGGCGCGTGGCGCCACAGGACCGGGCGGCGGGGGTGCGGCCGGACCCCTACCGGATCTGGCTGTCCGAGGTGATGCTGCAACAGACCACCGTCGCGGCGGTGCGGGATTATTTCCACCGCTTCACCGCGCGCTGGTCGGACGTCGCGGCTATTGCGGCCGCCCCGGACGCCGACGTGATGGGCGAATGGGCCGGGCTTGGCTATTACGCCCGCGCCCGGAACCTGTTGAAATGCGCCCGCGCCGTAGTGGCGGACCATGGCGGCACCTTTCCGCAAACCCGCGCTGGCCTTCTGACCCTGCCGGGGATCGGGCCTTATACCGCCTCGGCCATCGCGGCCATCGCTTATGACGAGGCGGCAACCGTGGTCGACGGCAACGTCGAACGGGTCATGTCCCGGATGTTCCAGGTCGAGACGCCCTTGCCGGCGGCAAAGCCCGCACTGGTGGCCCTTGCCGAAGGTCTGACCCCCAAGGCCCGCCCCGGCGACTATGCGCAAGCCGTCATGGACCTTGGGGCCACGATCTGCACCCCGCGAAATCCGGCCTGCGGCATATGCCCTTGGGTAGGTGCCTGTCAGGCCCGCGCTGCCGGAATTGCTGGCGACCTGCCGCGCAAGACCGCCAAATCGGCCAAACCACTGCGCCAAGGGGTGCTTTGGCTGGGTCACACCGGCGACGCGCTGGTGCTGGAGCGGCGCCCCGAACGCGGGCTTCTGGGGGGGATGCTGGGGTTTCCCGGCGACGGCTGGGACGGCTCGGGGGGCACAGCCCCGGCGAAAGGTGACTGGCGTGACATTGGCGAAGTGCGCCACACCTTTACCCACTTTCACCTGACCCTGCGGGTTCTGGTGGCGCGAATCAACGCTGCCCCCCTGCGCGGCGAACTGGTGGCCCGCGCCGATTTCCGCTCCGCCGATCTGCCGACCGTCATGCGCAAGGCCTGGGACCTTGCCCGCGACGCCATGGGCGGTTGAGCCGGCACGGCATTGCGCTAGACTGCGCAAGGAAGGAAGCCGAAATGACCCGCCTGCCCAATGCCCTGCCGTTCTGGCTGTCGCTTGTCCTGCCGCCCTTGGGTGTGGTCGGCATGGTCATCGGCGGCTGGACGATTGCGCTGTTGCCGCTGTCGGCATGGTTCCTGTTCACGATCCTGGACGCTCTGACCGGGCTGAACACCGACAACGCTGACCCGCAAACGCCAGATGGCCGGCTTGCGCTGCACCGGCTGATCACGCTGATCTGGTTCCCGGTCCAGTTCGCGCTTTTGTGCGCAATGCTGTGGTATGTGCCACGGGCCGACCATCTGGGAACGGCCGAACGGCTTTGGCTTTTCTTCGGCATGGGGGTGATTTCGGGCACAGTCGGGATCAATTACAGCCACGAGTTGATGCACCAGAAATCACGGCTGGAACGCGGGCTGGCCGATCTTCTGCTGGCAAGCGTGCTCTATTCGCATTTCCGGTCCGAACATCTGCGGGTGCATCATCTGCATGTATGCACTCCGCGCGACCCGGTGACCGCCCGCTATAACGAGGGCTTTCACCGCTTTTTCCCGCGCGTACTATTGTCCTGCCCACAGTCGGCCTGGAAAGCCGAAGTCGCGATGCTGGCGCGAAGGGGGTTGCACTGGAGCCACCTTTCGAACCCGTTCTGGCGCTATGCGGCGCTGCAACTGGCGATGCTGATCCTTGCGCTGGCGCTGGGCGGCTGGGTCGGGGTGGGGCTGTTTCTGGTTCAGGCCTTCGCGGCGATCTGGCAGCTGGAGCTGGTGAATTACATCGAACACTACGGCCTGACCCGGCGGCATCTGGGCGGGGGCAAGTATGAACATGTCTTGCCCCGCCACAGCTGGAACGCCGAACACCGGGCGTCGAACTGGCTACTGATCAACCTGCAGCGCCATTCGGACCACCACTACAAGCCTGACCGGCGCTTTCCGCTGCTGCAGACCTATCCCGAAACGGAGGCCCCGAAGCTGCCCTTCGGCTATCCGGTGATGACCATGGCCGCGATGGTGCCGCCGTTGTGGAAACGGGTGATGAACCACCGCGTCAGGGAGTGGCGGCGGAAGTTCTATCCCGACATTACCGACTGGCATGCTTACAACAAAGCTTTGAACCCGATTCCGGGCGGTGCTTGATCCTTGGCAAACGACATCCAGTCCAGCATCGGTCTGGCATTTTCGGCAACTTGGGCAGGGTTGTCTGGGAAAAACAACCGTCTCACCGGAAAGTGCAGCGGACCCGTCCCGGCGACTTAAGGTCCTGCGACCAAGGCTTTCAGCACGGCAATGGCGCTAGGGCTGTCCCATTCGGCATCGCCGATCAGGCGGGCGACCTCTTGTCCTTCTGGGTTCAGGATCACCGTGACGGGCAAGCCAAGGATTGCCATGCCATGCGCAAGTTCTGACGTGGGGTCGCGCAGGATCGGCAGGTTGACCACTTCGGTTTCCTCAAAGAACCGCTTCAGGCCTTCAATCGCATTGCGCCCCGTGGCGACCGGCACCACGGCGATCTCGGGCAGGGCGGTTTGCAACCGGTCCAGCGAGGGCATCTCGCGGCGGCACGGCGCGCACCAGGTCGCATAGAAATTCAGGACCACCCATTTGCCGGTATATTCGGCAAGGGTATGTTCGCCATCTTCGGCGTCCAGCAAGACAACTTCGGGCAGCGCAACCGGCACCTCATGCAATGCCAGCTTCTTCATGTCGCCGTCGCGCAGGGCTGCGACATCGGCCGCCACCGGATTTGCACCAAGCATCAAGGCCGTGTAGAGGACACCCAGCAATTTCCGCACGTTTCACCCATTCCAAAGGCCCGCCCCATGTCCGAACGCCCCGACTCCCAAGCCGCCAACCAGATGTGGGGCGGGCGTTTCGCCGCTGGGCCGGACGCGATCATGCAGGCGATCAACGCCTCGATCGGGTTCGACCAGCGGCTTTACGCACAGGATATCGCGGGCAGCCGGGCCCATGCCGCAATGCTGGCGGCGACGGGTATCCTGAGTGATAGCGACGCGAGCGCCATCGGGGAAGGGCTGCTCACGGTCTTGTCAGAGATTGAAAGCGGGCAGTTCCAGTTCCGGGTCGAGCTGGAGGATATCCACCTCAACGTGGAATCCCGCCTGACCGAGATCATCGGCGAACCCGGCAAGCGGCTGCACACCGGCCGCAGCCGCAATGATCAGGTCGCGGTCGACTTCCGACTGTGGGTGCGCGACCAGTGCGATCAGGCGATTGCAGGTATTACCGGCCTGATGCGGGCCTTCCTGGCACAGGCCGAGGCCGGGGCCGATTGGGTCATGCCCGGCTTTACCCATCTGCAGACCGCGCAGCCGGTGACCTGGGGTCATCACATGATGGCCTATGTCGAAATGCTGGCCCGCGACCAAAGCCGGTTTCAGGATGCGCGGAAGCGCATGAACGAATGCCCGCTGGGGGCGGCGGCGCTGGCGGGGACTTCGTTCCCCATCGACCGCGAGATGACGGCTAAGGCGCTGGGCTTTGATCGGCCCACGGCGAACAGCCTTGATTCCGTTTCCGACCGTGACTTCGCGCTGGAGTTTCTGGCGGCCTCCAGCATCTGCGCCATGCACCTGTCCCGCTTTGCCGAGGAATTGGTGATCTGGTCCTCCGCTCAATTCCGTTTTGTGCGGCTTTCGGACCGCTGGACCACCGGCAGCAGCATCATGCCGCAAAAGAAAAACCCCGACGCGGCGGAATTGCTGCGCGCCAAGCTTGGGCGCATCCTTGGGGCCACGGTGGCCTTGTTCACCATCATGAAGGGCCTGCCACTGACCTATTCCAAGGACATGCAGGAAGACAAGGAACAGGTCTTTGACGCCGCCGACAGTCTGATGCTGGGCCTTGCCGCGATGACCGGCATGGTCGGCGACATGACCGCCAACCGCGATGTGCTGGCCGCTGCAGCCTCCGCTGGGTTTTCCACCGCGACCGACCTTGCCGACTGGCTGGTCCGCGCGCTGGACCTGCCTTTCCGCGAGGCGCATCATGTCACCGGCACCTTGGTCGCCATGGCCGAGAAGAAGGGCTGCGACCTGCCCGACCTGACGCTGGTCGACATGCAGTCGGTCCACCCCGGCATCAAGGACGCGGTGTTCGCGGTGCTTGGGGTCGAAAACTCCATTCGCAGCCGCATGTCCTATGGCGGCACCGCGCCCGATCAGGTGCGCGCGCAAGTGGCCCGCTGGACGGCATTGGTTGGCCGGGTTGACCCGCAGGGCAGCGCAGATTGACCAGTGCGCCCGCAGGTCCGTGGCGAAGTCCTCGGGCCTTGCCGGCGGTGCTGGCCGCTGGTTTTCACCGTCCATGAACCGCAGGCCCGGCAATACATCCTGCGCATGCTGCCATGCTGCTGATTGCCGGAACCCGGGCGGTGTTTGCCTTCCTGCGCAGGCGTTTCTTGCGGGTCGGGAATCCCCGACGTTTTCCCCAGACACCGGCGTTTGGACGTGGTCAAAGGTGACTGCGGGTGCCCATGGTGCTAGGTTGCATCCGTCAAACCAAGGATTCCTCCGATGAAACCTGTGCTTTTGCTGTCTTTCCTTGCCCTTGCTGCCTGCGGTGCCGATGGTGCACCTGAACCTCCGGCGAAATCCGGGCTGACTGTGTCGGGTCAGGCGCAGATCGGTATTGTGGTGCAATGACGCGGCAACGCACGGCCTTTCGGGCGCTGCCGATCCCGGCACCCTGCGCGCGCGACGGGCTGGTCAAGTGAGCCTTACCCTGCGCCAGACCGTTCTGACGGTTGCCTGCCTGAACCTGTTGTATTTCGGGGTCGAATTTTCGGTAGCGCTTCGCGTGGGGTCAGTGGCGCTTTTGGCCGACAGCATCGACTTTCTGGAAGATGCGGCGGTCAATATCCTGATCTTCTTCGCTTTGGCATGGACCGCTGCGCGCCGGGCCCGGGTGGGGATGGTCCTTGCGGGATTTCTGCTGGTGCCAGCGCTGGCGTTCCTTTGGATATTGGTCGAGAAATTCCTGCACCCGTCGCCGCCCGAAGCTGATGCCCTGGCCCTCGTCGGCCTTGGTGCGCTTGCGGTGAACCTGTCGGCGGCGCTGCTTTTGGCGCGGCACCGCAAGGAAAGCGGCAGCCTGACCCGGGCGGCGTTCCTGTCGTCGCGCAACGATGCACTGGCCAATCTGGGGATCATCGCGGCGGGGTTGGTGACGGCTGTGTATCCCTCGATCTGGCCCGATGTTCTTGTCGGCCTCGCCATCGCCGCGATGAACCTTGATGCCGCCCATGAGGTGTGGCGGACCGCACGCCATGAGGTCGACAAAACCGGACCCTGACCGGCTTTGGATTTGCAGGTGCGGGGGGTGCCTGCTATGGGAACAGCAGGCGGCTGGGGCGGTGCGATGGACCATTTTCAATACAAGAACGGCACCTTGCATGCCGAAGAGGTGGCGATCCCCGAGATTGCCGCCGCGGTGGGCACGCCGTTCTATGTCTATTCGACCGCTACGCTGACCCGGCACTACAAGTTGTTCACCGAAGCGCTGTCGCCGCTGCCGCATCTGGTGTGCTTTGCGATCAAGTCCTTGTCGAATGTCGCCGTGCTGAAGACGCTGGGCAACCTTGGGGCCGGGATGGATGTGGTTTCCGCTGGTGAATACCTGCGCGCCAAGGCCGCCGGGGTTCCTGGCGACCGGATCGTCTTTTCCGGTGTCGGCAAAACGCGCGACGAGATGCGGCTGGCCCTGACCGGCGGTATCCGGCAGTTCAATGTGGAAAGCGAACCCGAGCTGCGTGCGCTGTCAGAAGTGGCCACCAGCCTTGGCCTGACCGCGCCCATCACCATCCGCGTCAACCCGGATGTCGACGCCCGCACCCATGAAAAGATCGCGACCGGGAAAAAGGAAAACAAGTTCGGCATCCCGATCGCCCGTGCGTCCGAAGTTTACGCCGAAGCCGCGCGCCTGCCGGGCCTGCAGATCGTCGGCATCGACGTCCATATCGGCAGCCAGCTGACCGAACTGGAGCCCTTCGAGGAGGCCTATCTGAAGGTCGCCGACCTGACCCGCCGCCTGCGGTCCGAGGGCCACACGATCACGAGGCTGGACCTTGGCGGCGGGCTTGGCATTCCCTATGCCCGCTCGAACGAGGCGCCACCCCTGCCGACCGACTATGGCGCGCTGATCAAGCGGACCGTCGGCGACCTTGGCTGCGAGATCGAGATCGAGCCGGGCCGCCTGATTTCCGGCAATGCCGGGGTGCTGGTGTCCAAGGTCATCTACGTCAAGAACGGCGAAGGCCGGGATTTCCTGATCGTCGATGCCGCGATGAACGATCTAGTGCGCCCGTCAATGTATGGCGCGCATCATGACATCGTGCCGGTCGCGGAACCCCCCGTTGCCGCGCCCACACAGGAATTCGACGTGGTTGGCCCGGTCTGTGAGACTGGCGACACCTTTGCCAAGGGCCGCGACATGGCGCTTGTCGGCGAGGGCGACCTGATCGCCTTCCGTTCGGCGGGGGCTTATGGCGCGGTGATGGCGTCGGAATACAATACTCGGCCCTTGGTGCCGGAAGTGCTAGTGAACGGGGATCAATTCGCTGTCATCCGGGCACGTCCGACCTTTGACGAAATCCTCAATCGGGATACCATCCCTTCGTGGCTGTGACCTCCCGTCCAGCCCCTGGCAGGCAAGATGACCGGTAAGACACCCGAACCACCGCTGAAGTCGCTGATCTGGCCGATGCGGTTGACACTGGCCGGCCTTTGGGCCGAACGGCTGGCGCGGGCGTTCTGGCCGCTGTGGTCGCTGGTCCTGATCGTTCTGTCCGTGCTTGCATTTGGCCTGCAAGACCTTGGCCCTCTGGTCTGGGCGCAGGCGGCGGGCGCGGTTGTCGCGGTGATTGCCCTGCTTCTCCTGATGTTGGGCCTGCGGTCGTTTCGCAAGCCCACGCCAAGCGACGCGCTGGACCGGCTGGACGCCACCATGCCCGGCCGCCCCATCGCCGCCCTGCGCGACACGCAGGCCATCGGGCAGAATGACCCGGCGTCGCTTGCCGTCTGGCGCGCGCATCTGGAACGCATGGCCGCCCGTGCCGCTGGGGCCCGTCCGGTGCAGCCCGACCTGCGGCTGTCGTCGCGCGACCGGCTGTCGCTGCGCTATGTCGCGCTGACGGCCTTTGTGGTCGCCATGCTGTTCGGGTCCTTCTGGCGTGCGGCCTCGGTCACCGGCCTTGGCCCCGGTGCTGCCATCGCCATGCCCGGCGGCCCGACATGGGAGGCCTGGGCCCAGCCCCCGGCCTATACCGGCAAACCGTCGCTTTACCTTAACGACATCACCGCCGACGCGATCGAAGTGCCAACCGGCACCCGGCTGCAGATCCGGATCTACGGTCCCGAAGGCGGTCTGACCGTCGCGCAAGACGTCGCCGATCCGCCGCCCCCCCCGGTTCCACCGCTTCCCGGTGAGGCGATTCCCGCGGCAGCCGTGCCAGATGGCATGGCCGGGGTGCATGACCTGACCGTGACCCGGTCGGGCAACCTGGAGATCAAGGGGACAGGTGGCCGCCTCTGGCGGATCACCGCCACCCCCGACGGCCTGCCCCTGATCGAAGTCGCGGGCGAGATGGGGCGCGAGGCGGATGGTCGGTTCAAGCAGAAGTTCAAGGCCACCGATGACTACGGTGTCGTTGCGGGCCGCGTGACGATCACGCTGGACATGGCAAAGATCGACCGCCGCCATGGTCTGGGCGCAGACCCCGAACCGGTGGAACCCGTGGTGCTTGACCTGCCGATGCCCCTGAAAGGCAAGCGGACCGAGATCACCGAGACCCTGATTGACGATTTGTCCAAGCACGTCTTTGCCAATCTGCCCGTGACGATGGTCTTCACTGCCATTGACGCGGCCGGGCAAGAAGGGGCCTCGACCCCCTACGCGGTCACCCTGCACGGCAAGCGCTTTTTTGACCCGCTGGCCGCTGCCCTGATCGAAATGCGCCGCGATATCCTGTGGACCCGTATCAACGCCCCCCGCGCGGTGGAAATCCTGAAAGCCGTTACCCACCGGCCCGAAGGTTTTATCCGCCACGACCGCGCCCACCTGCACCTGCGCGTCCTGTTGCGCGAGCTTGAGGCGAAAGAGGGAAGCCTGACAATTGAGGACCGCGACGCGATTGCCGAAAAGCTGTGGACCATCGCGCTGATGGTCGAAGAGGGCAACCTTCAGTCCGCCTTCGAACGCCTGCAGCGGGCCGAGGATCGACTTCAAGAGGCGATCAAGAATGGTGCCTCGCCCGAAGAAATCGACCAGCTGATGAAGGAAATGCAGCAGGCGCTGAACGAATACATGCGCGAACTGGGCGAAGAAGCGCAGCGCAATCCCGGCGACAGCGAAAAGCAGGAAGGCATGCAGGGCCGTCAGATGACCGGCGACCAGCTGCAAGAAATGCTGGATGAACTGCAGCGCCTGATGGAAGAAGGCAAGACCGCCGAAGCCGCCGAGCTGATGGAAAAGCTGCGCGAATTCATGGAGAACATGGAGGTCACCCAAGGCGAAGGCGGCGAGGGGCAGGGCGCGCCCGGCCAGAAGGGCATGCAAGAGCTGGGCGACGCGATGCGCGACCAGCAGGAACTGTCCGACGACGCCTTCCGCGATCTGCAGGGCGTGCCGCGTCCGGGTGAGCAGCCGGGCGAAGGTGAGGGCGAACAGGAAGGCGAAGGTCAAGGTGAAGGCGAGAGCGAGGGTGACGGCACCGGGGAAGAAGCGGATCAGGGCTCACTGACCGACCGCCAGCGTGCCTTGCGCGAACGGCTTGATGACCTGCAGAACGGCGATCTGCCCGGCGACGGCACAGAGGCTGCCGAAGACGGCCGCCGCAGTCTTGACCGCGCCGCCGAAGCGATGGAGCAGGCCGAAGACGCGCTGCGCGACGGCGACCTTGACGGCGCGCTTGACCGGCAGGCTGACGCGCTTGAGGCGATGCGCGACGGGATGCAGAATTTCGGCGAGGCCTTGGCCGAGGAACAGCGCGAGAACCGCGAGGCCAATGGTGGCGAACGGGAATTCGGCAGCGCCGATCCGAACGGGACCGACCCTCTGGGCCGCAAACCGGGAGAGACCGCGCGGATCGGGTCCGATGACAACATGGTGCAGAACGACCCGAACGTCCGGGCGCAGGAACTGCTGGACGAGATTCGCCGCCGCTCGGGCGAACTGGCGCGACCGCTGGAGGAACTGGATTACCTCAAGCGTCTGCTGCAGCTGTTCTAATCGCCGGAAACCGGAATTTTTCAAAATTCCGGACCGGAGCCTTCAAAGGCTCCGCAACGATTTCTTTGAAGAAATCGGCGTGATCCACCGGCGCACCCTTGCCTGCTGCACGGTTACGGGCGACGGTTGCGCCCCATGACAATGCCCCTGAAACCCCGTCTGATCCTGCTGGACTCCGCCCGGACATTGGCGGTCGTCTGCATGGTGATTTTCCACTTCACATTCGACCTCGCCCTGTTCGGTCGCATCCCGGCAGACACGATGTCCCAGCCCTTCTGGTATTATTTCGCAAGGGCTATCGCGGGCAGCTTCCTGTTCCTGTCCGGTGTTAGCCTTTGGTTGGCGCATGGCCAAGTCATCCGCTGGCGCGGGTTCTGGCTGCGCTGGGCCAAACTGGTCGCCGCTGCCGCTCTGGTCACGCTGGGCAGTATCTGGTTCGTCCCCGGTGGCACGATCTGGTTCGGCATCCTGCATGCCATGGCCGCGACCGCCTTGATCGGCCTGATCGCCCTGCGCCTGCCTTGGCCGCTGACGCTGGCGCTGGCAGCGCTGGTCTTCGCAGGGGGCTGGCTGCACCACAGCCCGGCCTTTGACGGCCTCGCGCTGGTCTGGATCGGACTTGCCGAAACCCGCCCGATGATGGGCGACTATGTCACGCTTGTCCCTTGGGCCGCGCCTGCACTGGCAGGAATCGCCTTTGCCCGCGCCTTGCGAGCCGACCTCTGGCCCACCCACCATGCCTCACGCATTGTGCGGCACCTGACCTTTCCCGGACGCCACAGCCTGATCATCTATCTTGCCCACCAGCCGCTGCTGTTCGGACTGTTTAATGCGTGGCTTTGGATCACTGTCCCCTGACACGGCCTTGGCGTGACCCGGCTTCCCCTTGGCCAACCTTTGCGCTAAGCGGTTGGCCGCACCGCTACGGGAACCGCACCGATGAAATTCACCCTGTCCTGGCTGAAAGATCACCTTGATACCACGGCCACTATCGACGCCCTGTCCGAGGCGCTGACCGACCTTGGTCTGGAGGTCGAGGGGATCGAAGACCCCACCGCCGCGCTGGGGGCTTTCCGCATTTGTCGCGTGATCGAGGCCGTGCAGCACCCCAATGCCGACCGCCTGCGCGTTTGCCGGGTGGAAACCTTTCCCGATGGCCCCGGTGGCCGGTCGGAAGAAGTGCAGGTCGTCTGTGGCGCGCCGAATGCTAAGACCGGGCTGGTCGGCGTCTTTGCCCCCCCCGGCACGCATGTTCCGGGCACCGGAGTCGACCTCAAACCCGGCAACATCCGCGGCGTCGATTCGAACGGGATGCTGTGTTCCGAACGTGAGCTGATGCTGTCCGAAGATCATGATGGCATCATCGAACTGCCCGCGGATGCGCCGCTTGGCGTCCGGTATATCGACTGGAAAGGCGTCAACGACCCGGTGGTCGAGATCAAGGTCACCCCGAACCGCCCCGACGCGCTGGGCATCCACGGCATCGCCCGCGACCTTGCTGCGCGTGGTCTTGGGACGCTGAAGCCCGTCAAGGCTACCCCCGTTTCGGGCCGTTTTCCGTCACCCATCGGCGTGAAGATCGACCCAGATTTGAAAGCCAAGGGCTGCCCGCATTTCACTGGTCGCCTGATCCGGGGCGTAAAGAACGGCCCCTCGCCTGACTGGCTGGCCGCGCGGCTGAAGGGCATCGGCCTGCGCCCGATCTCGGCCCTTGTGGACATCACCAACTACTTCACTTTCGGGCTGAACCGCCCGCTGCACGTCTTTGACGCCGCCAAGGTCAAGGGCGACCTGCGCATTCACCCTGCGGTCGGGGGCGAGACGCTGCTGGCGCTGGACGGCAAGATCTACACCCTTGCCGCGGGCCAGATGGTGATTTCCGACGACCATGGCCCGGAATCGCTGGCAGGCATCATGGGCGGCGAGGTTTCAGGCTGCACGCCGGACACCACCGACGTATTCCTTGAATCCGCCTACTGGGACCCGATCACCGTCGCCGCAACCGGTCGCGCGCTGAAGATCAACTCGGACGCCCGCTACCGCTTTGAACGCGGCGTGGACCCGGCTTTCACACTTCCCGGTCTGGAACTTGCGACGCAGATGATCCTTGACCTCTGCGGTGGTGAGGCGAGCGAGGTCGTCCAGGACGGCGCTCCCATCGACACGACCCGCACCTACCAGTTGAACCCCGCCCGGGTGATCAGTCTGGTCGGCATGGACATCCCCGAGGCAACCCAGCGCGCCACGCTGACGGCTTTGGGCTTCACCCTGAACGGCAACGCGGTGACCCCGCCGTCATGGCGCCCCGATATCCTTGGCGACGCCGATCTGATCGAGGAAGTCGCCCGCATCGCCAGCCTGACGAAACTGCAAGGCGCGCCAATGGCCCGCCGTCTGCCGGGCGTGCCAAAGCCGATCCTGACTCCGCTTCAAGTCCGCGAACGCACCGCGCGGCGTACCATCGCGGCGCTGGGCTATAACGAGGCGGTCACCTACAGCTTCATCGACGCCAGGTCCGCAGCCCTGTTCGGCGGTGGCAGCGATGCGGTCCGGGTCGACAACCCGATTTCGTCGGAAATGTCGCATCTGCGCCCCGATCTGCTGCCCGGCCTTCTGGCCGCTGCCGCCCGCAATCAGGCGCGCGGCTTCATGGACCTGTCCTTGTTCGAAGTCGGCCCCGCCTTCCAAGGCGGCGAACCCGGCGACCAGCACCTGCAAGCCGCGGGCCTGCTGATCGGCGCGGCGGCCGGACGTGACCCGCATGGGTCCCGCCGGATGGTCGACATCTTTGACGCCAAGGCCGACGCCGAAGCCGTGCTGGCCGCCCTTGGTGCCCCCCCCCGGATCCAGATCAGCCGCAAGGTCGCCGACTGGTGGCACCCGGGCCGGTCCGGCGTTATCGGCCTTGGGCCAACCCTGATGGCCAGCTTTGGCGAAGTTCACCCCCGCATCCTGCAGGCGATGGACGTCAAAGGCCCCGCCGTTGCCTTCACCGTCCTGATCGCCAATGTGCCAGCGCCCAAGGTGAAGACGCCCACCCGCCCGGCACTTGTCATCAGCGACCTGCAGGCGGTGGACCGCGACTTTGCCTTTGTCGTGGATGCGAAGGTCGAAACCCTGACCGCCGTCAATGCAGCACAAGGCGCCGACAAGGCGCTGATCGAAAGCGTCCGCGTCTTCGACCAGTTCACCGGCGACAAGGCCGAGGCGCAAATGGGTCCGGGCAAGAAGTCCATCGCCTTGACGGTGCGCCTGCAACCAGCGACCGCGACTCTGACGGAAGCCGAGATCGAAGCCGTTTCGGCCAAGATCATCGAGAAGGTGACCAAGGCCACTGGCGGCAGCCTGCGCGGCTGATAGACGGCCTTCAGTTCGTCGGAAAGGGAAGTAACCCGTCATACCATTCTGCGTGGGTCCCGCCATGGTTGTCCATGCCTGGTTTCGTCAGGCAGCCTTTCGGCGCGATGTAGCTGCTGATCCGACGCCCCGGTCGTTCGTGCCAAGTCAGGTTGAAGGCCGCGCGCTTTGGAAAGAAGTATAGGGCAGAATAGGGTAGATGGTCGTGAATCCACCAGGCGAGCGCCCGCCAGTCCGTCCCTGTTTCATAACGGTCAGCAAAGGCGGGCACCACGATACAGGCGGTCGCACCCATGAACCCGTCGGCATCTCGGCGGTCCCAGATGTGCCCGGCATAGTTTGCTTCATTGGTCGCGCAGGAATAGCCTGTCTTGCCCTCGCGCTGCTGGGCGTTGCCGAAGCCGTTTACTGCGACGCTGCGGTATGCTGATCTAATTGCGATGCGTCCGAAAACGTCCTGAAGCGGCTCTAGAAGCTCTTCACACAGCCGTTTCCCAACCATGACGGCAAGGTCCGGATCGTCGGGAATGTTCGGGATGCCATGCAGGTTCGCTATTTCACTGTAAAGAAAATCTCGCATGAAGAATGATTTCGATAGACGGATCCTTCCAAAATCATCCAGCGCCACGACAGACTTCAAACCCTTCAAGTCCTTCTCCTACTTCTTCGCCCGCCAGGTGTTTATCCACGCCCCGATCCGCCCGAAGAACCCGCGCGCCTCTTTCTTCGCAGCCTCGGCCCGCGCGCCGACAGCATCGAACGTCTCGCCCACATCGGCCAAAGCCGGATCGACCATCCGCTCGCGGAACTGCAGCCACATTTTGCGGATCATGAAGACCCCGAAGGCAAGGAAGGTCAGCAGGATGATGTTGACCCAGGGGATGAGTCGCACATTCTCGTCATCTACCGGAATGATCGAGACAGCATTCGGGAAAATGGTGATCAACTCTGACCGCCAGCCGTAATGCGTGATCGCCACCCATTTCGGGGCCGCCTCGGTCGAGGTCTGGTCCTGCGCGATGGCCTGTACATTCTGGCTGTCCAGCTTGAAGTAGGGCGGCCAGCCCCAGCCGGTATCCTCATTCCGGTAGACGCGCGTTGCCCCGTCCGCCGCTTTAGTATCAATCAGCTTAATCGTCCGGGTATCGGATTCTACCATTCCGGCATCCGATCGAGAGTAGAATATCCGGTTCTCCCAGCCCAGCGACATCGGTTCCTGGCGCACGCCAACGATCCGGACGATATCACGCTGCGGCAAAGTATAGTGAAAGAACGCCAGCACGACCAGCGCGAGGACGATCCGGATCCCCCATTTGATCCTTGTCCACATCGGCTTGTCCTTTCAGTACCAGTTGATGAAGTAGATGATGGCAGAAAAGCCGATTGTCGGCATGACATAGATAAGCCAGAGAAGCCGCTTTTTCAGCCCCCGGTCATAGTTTGTCATCCCTGCCTCAATGTAGGCGGTCCGTTCGTCGGACGGCAGCCTTTCGCGGGCGGGATCGGTGTCCCAGGTCTTTTCAAGCGTTTCCCGCCGCACGGATCGCGAATAGATCGACGCGAGGAAGTAGATGATGGTCAGGGCCACATAGAACAGAAATGCCAGCTTCAGCGACCCTATGATCATCTGCGCCCCCCCCATGGTCCGACCACAGGCCCGCGCACCGGTTTCGGCCCCGCTGCCATCTCTGGCCGTTGCGCCTCATCCATCCCCGGCTCCGGTCCGAACAGCGCTGTCCGCGCGCCTTCGCGGTCCACTTGATACTCCCGCGCCAGAAAGTCGGCGACATAGGTCTTCTTGCGGTCGGACCAGCCGGCATACTGGGCGTAGAACAACTCCTTGTGGACGATATACATCTGCCGCACGTCCATCGGGGCAAGCTCGGACAACAGCATGTTCACAAGGTCCCGGTCCTTTCCGGCCTTGCCCCGCAGCGTGTAGAAATACGCCGGATGCTCAGACGTGATCTTCGGCCAGGGCCCCCCCGCCTCGACCCAGCGCAGAAGGGCCGCAAGCCCCAGAAACTCCTCGGGCAAGGCGGTTCCCAACTTGTAGGCGATCTTGCGCAACTCTGTCCGCCGCGCGTCGCCAAGTTCCAGGCCCAGCCGGTCCGCCGCGTCCAGCAGGATGAAATCCATCTTCTGCCGCAACACCGCCGCCGCATCCATGCCGCGCGCCTGCACGATGGGTTCGGCCAGCCCGTTCCGCTCCAGCCAGTCGGCAACCTGATTGCGCAGGGTCAGGTCCATCACCTGCGGCACCGGCACATCGCCCAAGCTTTTCCAGTCCAGCGTCGAAATCGCCGCCGGATATTTCACGTCGCGAAAAATGTAGACCCCGCCGAAATGGCTGGTCCAGTAATTCGCCTGCGAAAACGTCATCACCGGCAGGCTGATCGGCACCCGCGTCACATCGCCGGTCTTTTTCGCCAGCCCGATCATCTCGGCCACCAGCACATCATCGCGCCAGCCGTCAGGTTCCTGCCGGAACCGGTCGATCATCGTGGCAAGCTTCCCCGCATCCGCCACATGCCCGCCAATCGTGTCCGCCTCGACCGTCACCTGCCTTATGTCGAACAGTTTTGCCGGAGTATCCACCGCGTAGACCGAGTTCTGCAGCTCCCCCGCCACCGCATCCCGCGCGGTAAGGGCAAACAACTGCGCCTCGTTCTTCTCGATGAACTGGGTCAGAATCCCGCGCGAGGTCGAGAATTTGATGTTCAGCAAAGGCGCATCCTTCTGCGCCGTGCTGAGGAGGATAAACTGCCGGTTCGCCCCGTTGGGGTTCAGGTACAGGTCATCGCCCAACTCGTCCCCGATTTCGGGCGAATAGCCGGACAGGTCGATGTGGAAATCGTCCAGCTTGGTGACCTTGCCGGTCAGATGCTTGAGCGCGCGGTTATAGCGTTCAATCAACGCCGGAGAGGACACCTCGATCAGGTTCCCGAACATGAGGCCGTGGGCGATGAGGCGTTTCATTTAGAAACGTCATCGGCTAGGAAGAGCGGAACTTTTGCGCTTTGCGGTGATGCTATCATACCTGGATCAAGGTCAATTTCCAAGAAAGTCCAATTTGGTGGATTATCATCTGAAAACACGAACTTATTCAAAAAATCTTCGAAAATATAGATGATCTTCTTAGAGGCGCTCACCACCCATTCGCCCCAAAGCCTGATGAATTCAATACTCTCTTCATTCATCGAATTTCCTACATATCTGTTGAAAGACGCGGCAAATACTACTTCCTCCCCAAACGGGAAGAAAGAATTTGCGTGCCCTTCATCAAAATAGAAATCAGTGCTGGCATCTGCTGTAGTAAACTTGAGGCGTTTCTTCAGATCATCAACATAGAGATGAAAGGTAGACTCATGACGAAACCGGCCCGCCAGACTATCACCTTTTGGGAAGCCAGTAGGCGCCTCAAGGTCCGCGCGTACTGCATTAAGAAAAGCTGTAAGTTTAGTATCACCTTTTATCTTTCCTAAGCCTTCTGAAAATTCGAACAGCTTGGCTGACCAAACTCGAAGGATTGTATTTTTCTGTATTGAAACTGCCAGTTCCAGATGCTGATTTCCCGTTTTTTTGTATATGCAGGCATCATACACACGCCAAAGCGCATTCACCTCGCTAATGCAATAGCTGAAGGATGCTAGAACCGCGACATGGTCAGCGGAAAGGGAAGCGATGTGTGCCTTAGAAATTGAAAGCTTTCTTAGTTTTCTAGTGTGTCTCTCACTCACCCCTTCCCCTCCCCATCCACCATCTTCAACCCCACCCTCCGGTTCACCTCCTGCGCCTGCACCAGCCAGACGAACCCCAGCAGCGGCCCCCACAGCATCGCGAACAGGGCGGACCGGCCAAGGAAGAACCCCACCCGCTCCAGCGGGGCGGCAAGCAGCATCGCATAAGCCCCCGGATTGATCGCGGCGTAAAGCCCTGCCAGCAGCACCGCACCAAGGACAAAGGTCACGGCGGCGGTCTTGGCCACCGCCCAACCCAGCACGCGTGCCGACAGGTTGCCCTTGCCCGCGAACCAGCCGGGCAGCAGAACCACCGATCCGCACAAGGCGATCAGCGGCAGGATCGAATTCCACAGGGTCAGGGTGTCAGGCATCGTTTACTAGATCACAAGCGGGGGACAGCATTTCAAGTCCTGCCGGGGCAACCTTAGCCCCAAGCGACCCGCCCCGCCACTGGCCTTGCACCCGCCGCGTTTTGCTCTATCCTTACCCATGCCTCGGGGAGCCCTCACCGGCTGAGATGCGAAAGCGAACCCGTCGAACCTGAACCGGATCATACCGGCGGAGGGAAGGTGCATGGGTTTCTCCATCCCCGACCAATCCGTCGCATCATGGAGAGACTTATGAAAACCACACTCCTTGCTGCGGGCCTTAGCGTCATCGCCATCCCGGCAATGGCGGAAACGCCTGTCCTGACCATCCTGACCTATGACAGCTTCACCACGGAATGGGGCCCCGGCCCTGCGGTGGAAAAGGCGTTCGAGGCGACCTGCGCCTGCGACCTGCAGTTCATCCCCGCAGGCGACGGCGCGGCCCTCTTGGCGCGCGTCCGGCTGGAAGGCGCGGCCTCGGTCGCCGACATCGTGCTGGGGCTGGACACCAGCCTGACCGCAGCAGCCACCGCGACCGGCCTTTTCGCGCCGCACGGGCTGACTCCTGCAACCACCCTGCCGGTGGATTTTGCCGACCCTGCGTTCCTGCCCTTCGACTGGGGCTGGTTCGCCTTTGTCTACGACACGACCAAGCTGCCCGACGCGCCGAAATCCTTCGAAGCCTTGGCCGCGTCGGACCTGAGGATCGTTATCCAGGACCCCCGCTCGTCCACCCCCGGCCTTGGGCTTCTCCTCTGGGTCAAGGCGGCCTACGGTGACCGCGCCGGGGAAATCTGGGCGGCGCTGGCCGACAACATCGTCACCGTCACCCCCGGCTGGTCCGAAGCTTACGGCCTGTTTCTGGAGGGTGAGGCGGATATGGTCCTGTCCTACACCACCTCGCCCGCCTATCATCTGCTGGCCGAGGGTGACGGCACCAAGGCGGCGGCGCTGTTCGACGAAGGCCACTACCTGCAGATCGAGGTGGCGGGCAAACTGGCCGCGACCGATCAGCCCGACCTTGCCGACGCCTTCCTTGCCTTCATGCTGACCGATGCCTTCCAGTCGGTGATCCCGCAAACAAACTGGATGTATCCGGTCATCACTCCGGCAACCGTGCTGGCCGCCGGGTTCGACACCTTCCGCCCCGCCACGTCACTGCTGATGCCCCCGGATCA